>ENA-ORXT01000646-ORXT01000646.1-marine-metagenome-genome-assembly--contig:-NODE-646-length-53351-cov-99.555975_pt1 | contig 53351 bp, 48 predicted proteins | sample MGYA00237868_ERZ511482 | MGnify/ENA metagenome assembly ERZ511482
CGAACAGCCTAGCTGTTCGGCGCTTCGTTGTATTTCATTCCCCGAATAAAATACGGTCACTTCGCGTGGCCGGGGCTGAGAAAAACACCGCCGCATGGCCTGGCAATTGTCGTTAGATAAATGCGGGGAGAGCAATTCGCGCAAGCGAAATGCACTGGGTCTCTGCGTAAAACAAACGAACTCTTTGGTCTCCATCGTGGAGGTCACCATGCGGGCAGTCCTAATTGTCCAGGCTTTTTACCTCCGTGGTCTCCTCGATGGGCTGTGAGCCTATCCACCTGCGCATTACATTAAGGAGCCAATCGCGCGCACAAAGTCGCATCAGAACAAGAACAGAGTTATGAACCACTTCATTTTGAAATTCTGCGCGGTGGCAAGTGCCAGAGGCGCTACTGCGGCCTGCCACACGCGTCCTATTCCAACCCAAACACACACGCCGCGTGCCGACATCACTCGGGCTCATTGACCGCGCGGCGCAAAAGCGGTTTCTGTTCGATGCATCGCCCGACATAAAAATGGCGGTCATGATGTTTCTACGCATGAGCTTTTCAAAGAGAGCGAAAGCCGGCTGTGGAAATACCGCGCGGGGCTTGTTAGGGCGGAGCAAAGACAAATGAGAAAGAGATGAGAGCATGACCAGAGGCGTAGGCGGATATACGGCGGATGAAGCGCTGGCGAAACTCTCCGATATGACGGCGGGCGTTAAGCCAATTGCACTTGATGAGTTTGAGGCCCGCATCACCAAGGCGCAAGCTTTGATGAAAGAACAGGGCTTGGCCGCGCTCTACTTGCACGCCGGGACGTCGCTGTATTATTTCACAGGCACGCGGTGGAAAAGCTCGGAGCGTATGGTCGGGGCTGTGCTCTTTAAAACGGGCGCGCCGCTCTATATCGCGCCCGCCTTTGAAAAAGGCACGATTGAACAGTTCATGACTGTTCCGGGCGAGGTTGCCACATGGGAGGAGCATGAAAGCCCTTACGGGATTATCTCGGACCGGTTAATCGCCTCAGGCCTCCCGCAAGGTAAAATTGGACTGGATGAATCGACCCCATTTTTCGTAAGCGACGGTCTCGCGCAAGCCTCGCCGACGTCTGCGCTTTCAGAAAATGTGCGACAGTTTAGATATACGAATGGTGCTTCCGTCATTGCTGCGTGTCGAATGATAAAAACGTCCACCGAACTTGCGCTGATGAAACGCGCCAAAGAGATGACGCTCGCGGTTCACAAAGCCACTGCCTCTATGCTCGGTGAGGGGATTACGACGGCAGAAGTTGGAGACTTCCTCGACGCAGCGCACCGCAAAGTCGGCGCGCCGAAAGGCAGCTATTTCAAGATTGTGCTCTTCGGTCCTGACAGTGCTTTCCCGCACGGCGTCCGCGATCCTAAAAATTTGGAATTCGGGGACATGGTCCTGATCGACACCGGCTGTCAGCTCCATGATTATATTTCCGACATCACGCGCAGCTATGTCTTCGGCAATCCGACGGAAAAACAACGCGAAGTCTGGGACGCGGAAAAAGCGGCGCAAGCCAAAGCCTTTGATGCGGCGCAAATCGGCACGCGCTGCGGTGATGTGGATTTGGCGGCCCGCGCGGAATTAGAAGCCCGCGGCTTTGGTCCGGGCTATGAAACCCCCGGCCTGCCCCACCGCACGGGTCACGGGATTGGGCTCGATATCCACGAATGGCCCTATCTAAATTGGGGCGACGATACGATCTTAGAACCGGGCATGTGCTTCTCAAATGAACCGATGATTTGTCTCTATAAGGAGAATGGGGACGGCGAGTTCGGCGTGCGGCTGGAGGATCATTTTTATATGACGGCGGAAGGGCCGAAATGGTTCACGGAGCCGAGCCATAGTGTGGATGAGCCGTTTGCGAATGTTTTAATTTAGGAAGAAACTAATGTCAGAAATCAGCTATTTTCAAAGATATTCTCAACGAGAAAATCATATTACCAATAATTCGCTACTAATGATGCGAATGCTCTATAGGTCTCATCCAGCAAAATTACAGGCAGTCCTTGAAGGTTTGCTTTCTGAAACGGACGGGGTGAATATCACTTTAAAAGTCGGTCCCTCATTCGAGCAACAAGTAGGGTCATCAAGCAGTGTTCCTGACGCCATAATTTCGCAAGATGGATTTAATCTGGTTATTGAAGTAAAGCCAGGACCTCATTGGAATGAACCCCAATTAATAAACCACTTGAAAAGCGCAGCTGATCATGGATACAGAAATACGGTATTACTGTTATTATCCACTGATCGCGATCCGAAATTTAGTAAGAAACTTCTGCAAGAGGCCGAACGTAAGAAAGTAACCCTTGTATCCACGACATTTGATAAATTCATAGCAGCTATCGAACAAGATGGTGTGGTCGCTGCACACGAAACGGACTTGAGAGATGTAGTCGATGATTTTAAAGAGCTTCTCTCTGGTGCAGATCTACTCGAAGATCCGTTCACGATGTTTGCTTTCGGGTGTTCAAAAACACTCAACTGGAACCTTAATCATAACATTTACTTCGACCATATAACTAGACCATCGAAAGCACATGTGCTGACTGGGTTTTATGCGAATAAAAAATTCATGCGTTAGGACATGTTTCCGCAACTATGGTCGGCAACATCAAGCCCGGTTTTCAGGTTGAGATCGGCCACCCAAATTTGTCTACAATAGAGCTAACTAAAATGGTTTCAGACGCTGCTAAGACCGCACCAATAGATAATTTCGATGAGCCGTTAAGATGGTATATCTATGATGAGTTACATGAGACCGATTTCCAAAAATCAACGCCATACGGATATTATCAAGGCGTTTGGTTTTATCTAGGCACGTATGTGGATGAGAAATTTCAATATAGTACCGTAAAAGCACTTGCGGAAAATTTGAAAAATAAGTGGTTCGGAAATGACCGAGGCTGGTAAACCTAAAACCCATCTTCCTCCGGCAAGAATATCTCTCGCTTCCCGCCGGGGCCAGACGGCCCGATCATGCCTTCGCCTTCCATGCGCTCAATGAGGTCAGCGGCGCGGTTATAACCGATGGAGAGTTTGCGCTGGACATAACTGGTTGAGGCTTTGCGGTCGCGCGCGACAATGGCAACGGCTTGGTCGAAGAGCGATCCGCCTTCGCTGCCTCCGCCTGCGAGTTTGGCGTCAGACGGGCCCTCTTCGCGTTCTGTCGTGATATCTTCCAAATAGCTCGGCGCGCCTTGGGCTTTCATGAAATTGGCAATGCGCTCAACCTCGCCGTCCGAGACAAATGGACCATGGAGGCGGCGCGGACGCCCGGTTGCGGAGAACAGCATATCACCATTGCCGAGCAGAGCTTCGCCGCCTTGCTCGCCAAGGATAACGCGGCTGTCGATTTTGGAGCCGACGCGGAAACAAATACGCGCGGGGAAGTTGGCTTTAATGGTGCCGGTGATGACATCCGTCGACGGGCGCTGCGTCGCCATAATGACGTGAATACCCGCCGCCCGCGCCATTTGCGCGAGGCGCTGGACGGAGCCTTCAATATCCTTCTTGGCAACCATCATCAGATCCGCCATCTCGTCGATAATCACGACGATATAAGGCATGGGCTCAAAGGAGAGTTCTTCGGTTTCATATTCCGGCTCTCCGGAATCTTTATTGTAACCCGTCATAATTGTCTTGGTCATGGTCTCGCCGGACGCTTTAAATTCGGCGACCTTTTCGTTGAAGCCAGCCATATTCCGAACATTCATTTTGGCCATTTTGCGGTAACGGTCTTCCATTTCCCTCACCGTCCATTTCAGGGCGACAACGGCCTTCTTCGGCTCGGTCACCACGGGAGCGAGAAGATGGGGGCAGCCGTCATAGACAGATAGCTCGAGCATCTTCGGGTCGATCATGATGAACTTACACTGCTCCGGCGTGAGCGTGTACATGAGTGATAAGATCATCGCATTGACGCCAACCGACTTACCGGAGCCGGTTGTGCCTGCGACAAGCAAATGCGGCATCTTCGCCAGGTCAGCGACAAACGGCGTTCCGCCAATATCTTCTCCGAGAATGAGCGGTAGAGAGGCTTCGGAGTCCTGAAATACAGAACTGGCGAGCATATCGCGGAGCCAAACCATTTCGCGTTTACGGTTCGGCAATTCCACGCCCATCGCATTGCGTCCGGGCACGACGGCGATACGGGCGGATTGCGCGCTCATATTCCGGGCAATGTCGTCGGATAGGTTGATGATGCGCTGTGACTTTACGCCGGGCGCAGGTTCAAATTCGAAGAGGGTGACAACAGGGCCGGGGCTGACTTGGCCCATTTCCCCGTCCACGCCGTAATCACCCATGACTTTGTGGAGCTGTTCAGACGAGCGGCGCAGAGCGCCTTCATCATGGATTGTCGAGCGGGGCGGCGGCGCTTTGAGAAGATCGAGGCCTGGTAAAACGTAATCCTCATTACCGGAGAAATCAAAACTTGGCTGCGGCGTTTTCTTCTTCTTCTTTGCTGTCTTGCGCTTGGCCGCAGGCTTTTTCGGCGTCTTCGCGGCGACAGGCGCGGCAGGCGCATAGGCGACAGGCTCAAACGCAGGCGTATCCGGAATATCACGATAAAGCGGATCTTCCGTCATTTGCGCATCCATCGGCGCTTCATAGCCTTTGCGGAAGAGTCGCACGACCCAAGCAGAGAAACGGTCTATCCAAACGCGGATATAGGCCCAGACGAGGGTGGCTGCATCGGCGACATCCAACAGATCTTTCGTCACCACACCCAGATAAAGCGCGAGGAAATAGGCGGCTCCCGCGAAAGATAAAATAGCGACTAAGAGACCAGAGAGCGGAAAGTTAAAGGCATCGAACCAGCTTTTGGGCGTCAAATGCAGCATATCTCCAATCCACCCCCCAAGGCCGCTCGCCATCGGCCAGCTCTGCGGTATAGGGAAAGCAGACAGCGTCATTGTTGCGAGCAAGATCGCGCCAGCGCCAATCGCAAACCGCGTCCATTTCATACCGCGTGTGCGCGGGCCAACACGGCCCATCAGGCGGCGGATTCCGGAAAGGAGAATCAACCCGCCCAGAAGTAATCCGCCCCAACCCAGGGTCTGCATTAGGACATTTGCGAAATTTGCACCCGGCGCGCCAAATGGATGACGGCCCATACCAATCCCGGCGGTGTCACCCGTCGGATCGAAGGGATTATAGGCCAGCACGCTGACGAGCACGATCGTACCCAGCAGACACATGAGAAGCGCGCGAACCGCTCGCCAAAACGCATTACCTTGCCGCGCCGTGACTTCTGCCATCATGGCATGAATGTCTTCAGGCGCGTATTGGTAGCTCGCGTCGTAATCGGCAGTGGCGGACGGCGGTGGGGTCATTGGGGCCTCAAAACAGGATAGAACACTTACCAAAGTGTAAAAAAGAAGCGTGAATGAGGCGTTAAGGTCGCTGGAATTTCGTGGGAAATTTAAAGGGGATTGAACAGAGAGTTTGGCGCGAATTGCCGCCTTTCCCTAAGCGGTATGGAAGACTATGTGACACTTATGGAAACGGAAGTAGATATTGTCATTGTCGGTGCGGGGTTGGTGGGCCTGACCACGGCGCAGGCGTGCGCGCAGAGCGGTGCGAAAGTTGCGCTCTTGGACCGAGAAGCGATAGCGGCGGGATCAGATGGCCGGGCCTCGGCTTTGTCGACGACCTCTCTGCGATTGTTCAAAAACCTTGGGGTCGATCTTTCAGGTAAGTTACAGCCCATTCGAGATATGCTCGTGACTGAAGGCGTGCCTGACAGCCCGTGGCGTTTGCATTTTGAAGGCGATGGGGATGGCGCTGATTTGGGCGCATTGATCGAAAACCCGGACCTAAAAGCTGCATTGATTGACAGGGTCGCGAGGACTGGTTCCATTCAAACTTTTGCTCCCCTTACCGTATATGATTTTGAAGAAGACGCGTCACAAATTGTTCTCAACACGGACCAAGGGAAATTGATCGCGAAACTCCTCATTGCGGCGGATGGCCGAAATTCTGTTTTGAGGCGGAAAGCCGGGATCACGGTTCAGCGGTTTGATTATGATGCGAGCTCGCTCGTTACCATGATTTCGCATAGCTTGCCGCATGACGGATTGGCTTGGCAGCGAATTATCAAAGGCGGGGCCTTGGCCGTTCTCCCGTTGACAGGGGATCGTAGCCAGATTGTCTGGTCCGGCCCAACGATGTCAGTCCAAGCAGCCTGCGCTGTGAGCGAGACTGATTTCCTGGCTCTATTGTCCGAGAAGATGGACGGTTATTTGGGCGTGATGACCTGCATTGCTTCGCGGCAGACCTACCCGCTACGTTTGCAAGTAGCCGACGATTTTTCTAAGGGCCGCGTGGCACTCGTTGGCGACGCGGCTCACATCATTCACCCGCTGGCAGGGCAGGGTTTAAACCTTGGCTTGCGCGATGCGGCGGCTTTGGCGGATGGCGTAAAAATGGCTGTTGAGACGGGGCAGGATATTGGGGTCACGGGGCTTTTAGATTACGATCTGTGGCGCAATACTGACACGCGGTCTTTCGGATTTTTGACGCATGTTATTTCCGAGATCTCCGGAACAAGACTCCCCGTGCTGGCGCATGCAAGACGTTTGGGCCTCGCCGCCGCAAACGGTTCTCCAACGCTCAAATCTGCGCTAGGAAAGCGCGCATCCGGAGATGGTCCGGATTTGCCAAAATTGATGAAAAAATGGCCCTGAATGCCATTCACCTTGCGTTCATGTAAATGGGCTCATGTATAGGATTAGTTGAGATTTCAACAGAATCGATGCCGGACAACTGCGCCCCGTTTCGGTATCGTAGCCTCGTCTCACGCCTAGCGTGTGGCGAGGCGTTTTTATTCGGATAGCTGTCCTTCGGTTACATGTAAGACCTGCGCATTATTCCTAAAATCGGAAAAGAGATTTTTGTCCGTTCCTGTCATGAAGACTTGAAAATCCATATCTAACAGCTCTTCTGCCAATGCGGCGCGGCGGATAGAATCCAAATGCGCGGCAACTTCGTCTAGCAGCAAAATCGGGGACTTATCCGCCAATGCCCTAGCTTGCGCGAGGATGAGCCCAATCAGCAAGGCTTTTTGTTCCCCGGTAGAGCAAAGCGCTGCCGGCATGGCTTTCGCCTTATGCGTGACATGTATATCTGTGCGGTGCGGGCCGTGCAGTGTCCGTCCCGCGCGCATATCGCTTTGTCGGGCCTCCGCCAGCTGTTTCTGATAGCGGTCAGCGACGCTTGCTAAATCTTGCCCCTCAAAGAATTGGTCCTCCAGTGTTCCACTGAGCCCAATCAACGATTGAGGGAAAATCGTCTCCCGCGCAGCAATCTCGACTTGCAGATTTCGAATTGTTGTCGTGCGAGCTTGTGCGAGCATGGCGCCGTACTTTGAAAGATCTGCTTCCACAGCATCATACCAAGCGCGGTCTGTAATGCCGTCAGTGAGGAGGCGGTTGCGCTCCGTGCGGGCTTTTTCAAACCGCGCCGCGTTTGATCCGTGATCCGGCGCAAAGGCCAAGGCGAAGCGGTCGATGAACTTACGGCGGTCTGACGCCGGGCCTGTAAATAATCTGTCTTGTGCAGGGGTGAGCCAAAGCATGGACAGTCGCCGCGCGAGCTCGGTTCCGGTGGCAGTGCGCCCGTCAATTTTAAGCTGCCTGCGGCGCGGATGTTCCGGAACCTGACCGATGGAAATGCGTGTCGGGTCTTCATCCTTTTTGCCGTGAAGGACGGAATTGACTCCCCAAGCAGGCCGGGACGTGCCGTTTTCAACACGGGCCAAAAGGTCAGTTTTCGCCCGCCGTAAGCCCCGCCCGGGCGAGAGCAAAGATATCGCTTCGAGCAGATTGGTTTTACCGGCGCCATTCGGGCCGTAAAGAGCTATGGCTCCGGGCTGAAACTCAGTGTCCAGTGCTGCATAGGACCGAAAATCGATCAGCCGCAAAGAGGCAATGGACGCCACAAAATTCCGATTAGACGCGCAGTGGCATCAAAACGAATAGAGCGTGCTCATCTTCGCTGTCTTTGACGAGGGCGGGGGATGCCGGACTGTCCAAGAAGAACGTCGCATCGCGGCCTTCGATCTGTCCTGCAACGTCCAGCAGATATTTTGCATTAAAACCGATCTCGAGGGGGTCCGCAGCGTAGTCAACAGGCAGGTCCTCATTCGCATTTCCGCTTTCCGGATTATTAACAGTCAGCGACAAATTGTGCTCGGTCAGGCTCAGCTTTACGGAGCGGGACTTTTCCGCCGAAATTGTTGCGACCCGGTCGACCGCGCCTTTGAAGACCTGATTATCAATCGTCAATTCTTTCGTGTTTCCTTTTGGAATCACGCGCTCATAATCGGGGAATGTCCCGTCGATGAGTTTCGATGTCATAACGGCATTACCCGTTTTAAAGCGAATTTTGGCCTCGCTGACACTGACGTGGACATCGCTATCCATGCCATCAATCAGGCGGCGGATTTCAGCGACTGTCTTGCGTGGTATGATAACGCCGGGCATTGTTTCTGCGCCCTTCGGAGCAGGGCTTTCCGCAAGTGCCAGTCTGTGGCCGTCTGTTGCGACTGCTCGCAGTTTCCCCTCATGGCCGTGAACATAAATCCCGTTCAGGTAATAACGTGTTTCTTCGGTCGAAATGGCGAAGCGGGTTTTGTCTATCAGCCGCGACAGATCCTTGGCAGAGATCGCGAACTCATGCGTAAAGCCGTCAGCCGTCATTTTCGGGAAGTCACCGGACGGTAGAAGAGGAAGCGTAAAGTGAGAGCGGCCCGCATCTACATCCAAACGATCCTCGGCATTGATCTGCAGAACAACCTGCGAGCCGTCAGGGAGTTTGCGCGCAATATCGTAAAGCGTGTGCGCTGGCGCAGTCACTTGACCGGGGGCAGAAATATCCGCTTCCGCAGTCTCAGAGACTTCGATATCCAAATCCGTCGCAACGAGGGTCAGTTGACCGTCTTCCGCGCTCATCAAAACATTGGACAGAATCGGGATAGTATTCCGACGTTCGACCACGTTCTGGACGTGTCCCAAAGCCTTTAGCAGCGTAGAGCGTTCAATAGAGAGGCGCATGATGAACCTTGAAAATAGATGTTAGTCAGAAATGTCATACCGCACTGCGCGGGCATGTGAAGACCATAGCCATAAAAATACCCGCGTTCGGGTGTCCGAAGCGGGTATAAGAGTGGATATTTTAAGTAAGCGCCAGTGACGGCTTAGTTCACGCCGGTTTCTTGGGCGCGGCGCATCATTTCGTCGCGGAACATCGCGGTAAAATCAGGCGGGTCCAGCAGGATTGGCGGGAAGCCGCCATTTTGGGTCATAGACGCCATGATCTGGCGGGCAAATGGGAAGAGGAGCCGTGGACATTCAATCATGATGAGCGGCTGAACTTCTTCAATGCCGACGCCTTGAAATGCGAACAGACCTGAATATTCAAGCTCAGCGATAAAAGCGACTTCTTCCTCGCGGCGGGCTTCTGCTCTGAGTATCAGCGTCACTTCGACCGTGTCGTCATCCATCATCTGACGTCCGATTTCGATATTCACACCAATTTGCGGAGCGGGCAGGCCAGAGCGCAAGCTATTGGGCGCACCCGGATTCTCGAAGCTTTGATCTTTGGTATATTGCGCCAAAACGGACAGCATCGGGCCTTGGGCGGCCTCTTCGGGTGTGACGGGCGTCTCTCCTTCGATGGATAAACTGTCTTCTGCGGGTGTCTCTTTACCCTTTTTAGGTTTCTTCGCCATAATGCTCTTTCCTTGAAACGGCTTGCGACGCACCTTAGCTAACGTATGGTTAGTTTAGACGGTCTAGTAAGCCGTATATAGGCGGGCAATCCGCAAGATAAAGGTCTTCCATGTTCGACGTCATCATTTATGCGGCTTTAGCGACGGTTGTTGTGGTCGTTTTTTACTCTGTTTTAGGAAAACAGACGGGTTTTGGCGGCGTTCCGGAAGAAAAATCCGATCCTGTCGATTTCGGTATGGAGGATCCAAACCGGAAACCCGCACCGGAAGCCGACCCGGAAGTCGAGCGCTTAGGCCTGTCAGGCATCACGCGACTGGACCCGTCGTTCTCTATCGCGCATTTTATGAGCGGGGCGACAGCGGCCTATTCCATGATCTTGGAAGCCTATGCCAATGGCGACCGAGATCTGCTCAAAGACCTCCTGACGCCTGATACTTATGCACTTTACGATGAAGCGATCACAGCGCGCGAAGCCGCCGGACAAACGCAGATCACTGATTTGGGACGTTTGCGCAAAGCCTCCATACAGGCCGCTAAGACGGAAGGCTCTATCGCGCATATTTCGGTTCTATACGAGGCGGATCTCACCTCTGCCTTGCGCGATGCGGAAGGCGAATTGGTTATGGGGGATCCTGATGTGTTGTCTTCGGTATCCGAAGTCTGGGAATATCGGCGCGACATGAAAGGCAAGGACCTGAATTGGCGACTTGCCAATGTAGAGCCGAGCGAAGGCGACGCGGTAGAAGTCGATCCGTCTCCTGATACAACTGCCTAATCATGCGCCGTTTCCTTGGCCTTATATTGATGGCTGGTTTTTCGGCCGCGTGTACGACCGTGCCTGTGGGTCCAAACTTTCCTGACCCTGACGTCGAGAATCCCGGCGTGTTGACAGAAGCCCAGCCTCTTCCGACCCCGCCACCCGCACCGCGTGTGCAGACCCCGCGGCCTGCCCCGATCGAGCCGCCGCCTGAGCCAATGATCGAAGCCCCTGCGCCGTCCGGCTATGCAGCCCTTCCCTTTTGGGCAGGGCACGATCCGAGGCCCGCGCTTTCGGCTTTCGTTCGCGGGTGTGAGACTTGGGCAAAGGCTGATGATACGGCGCTGTTGAATCCGAATCTGCCGCAATATGGAACTTATGGGGATTGGCGTGTGACATGTCAGGCTGCGTCGGTTCTTCAATCCGTAAGTCCGGGGTCTGCGGATGCGCGGCAATTTTTTGAGAGCTGGTTTTCACCCGTCTCCCTCACGACGCCGACGGAAGCCGACGGTCTCTTGACCGGATATTACGAGCCCGAAGTCGATGTGCGATTGAGTCCGACGGCAGAGTTTTCCGAGCCTATTCTCGCGAAGCCCAAATCCAAATCCACGCTCAAACTGCCGCGCGCCAAAGTGAACGCCCGCACATCCCGCGTCATTGCCTATGGCCGGCCTATCGATGTTTTCTTTTTACAAATCCAAGGTTCCGGGCGATTAAAATATGCGGATGGCCGCATTTTAAGAGCGGCCTATGCTGCGAATAATGGCCAATCATATCGGTCCATTGGCGGGGTCTTAATTCGCCGTGGAGAGCTGACACGCGAGCAAGCGTCCAAGCAATCTATTGCTGACTGGATGGCGCGAAATGGTCCCGCAGCCGCGCGTCAGTTGATGAACGAGAATCCGCGCTATATTTACTTTACTGAGCAATCCATCCGCCCCGGCGAAGGCCCGCAAGGCGCGATGCGTGTTCCGCTCACAAGTATGGGCGCGATTGCGGTCGATCCGCGCTATCATCCTTACGGGAGTTTGGCGTGGCTCGAGACGACATTGCCAACCGCGCCAGGAGATTATCGCGGGCAACCGACCGGCATTCTTGTGACGGCGCAGGATACGGGCAGCGCCATCAAAGGCCCGCTCCGCGCAGACCTGTTCTTTGGATCGGGCGATGACGCGGGCGACCGGGCGGGGGTGCAGAAGCACCGCGTGCGGTGGACAATCCTCCTGCCTCGCCATATCGCAGGCCCGCTGATCTCATGACGGACCGCCCACTCAAACCGGGCGAGACCAAGATATGGCGTCACGTCTCGAAGACAGTCAGCCCGCGCCGACGGCCCAAGGGTAAGGGCAGTGCAAAGCCGCTCCCGACGCGCGAAGACTTTGCCAGCATGATGCGCATTCCCATCGGCGAGGCCCCGCGCTCCAAACCCTTGCCGCAATCGCTCGATGTCAACCAGGACAAGCGCGTCCGCCGCGGCCGTGTCGAGATTGATGCCAAAATCGACCTGCACGATATGACACAAAATAGAGCGCGTCCGGCACTGCACCGTGCGATCATTCGGGCCTCCAACCGCAACAAGTTTTGCCTTTTAGTCATCACCGGCAAAGGCCTGCGCGGTGACGGCGTGCTGCGACGAAATTTTCCAAACTGGATCGCGGAGCCAACCGTTCGTCCGCTAGTTGCCAGCTACGCACCCGCCCATATTAAACATGGCGGTTCCGGCGCGTGGTATGTTTTCTTAAAACGTTAAAGCCTTGCCCGTGCAGCATTAAAGTCAGACTATAAAATAAATTTGCTCAAGTCTTGATCCTTCGCCAGCTTGCCAACATGTTCAGTCACATAGGCCTTATCAATCACGAAGGTCTGTCCGCCCTTATCAGACGCCGTAAAACTGATTTCGTCCAGCAGGCGTTCCATGACCGTATGAAGACGCCGCGCGCCAATATTCTCGACGCTCGCATTCACCTCCGCTGAGAGTTTTGCGATCTCGGCAATGCCGTCTTCCGTGAAATCCAGCGTCACCTCTTCCGTCGCCATTAGGGCGGTATATTGCCGGATGAGGCTGGCTTCAGGCTCCGTGAGGATACGGACAAAATCGGACTCTGTCAGGGCGCGCAATTCAACGCGGATGGGGAGGCGACCCTGTAATTCCGGTAGAAGATCTGACGGTTTGGCGACATGAAACGCGCCGCTGGCGATAAACAAAATATGATCGGTTTTCACGGGACCGTATTTTGTCGAGACAGTTGTGCCTTCGATAAGGGGCAGCAAGTCCCGCTGCACGCCCTCGCGGGATACATCGCCCCCCCGCGCATCGGAGCGGGTCGTGATTTTGTCAATCTCATCTAAGAAGACAATGCCGTCCTGCTCTGCGCGTTCAACGGCTTCGCGCTTGATGCCGTCATCATCCAGTAATTTGTCGGCTTCCTCAGACAATAGCGGCCCATGGGCATCGCCGATGCGCAATTTAACTTTTTTGGTTTTGCCCATTTTCCCAAACATGGAGGACAGATCGAGCATCCCCATATTGGAGCCCGGCTGGCCCGGAATTTCGAAGCCCTGAAAGGGAGACCCCGTATCGGAGAGTTCCAACTCAACTTCTTTATCGTCCAGTTCTCCGGATAATAATTTCAGCCTGAATTTTTCGCGCGTTGTGTCTGAGGCATTTTCTCCGACAAGCGCATCAATGATACGGCTTTCCGCTGATTTCTCGGCTTGGGCTTGGACCTGCGCGCGTTTCTCCTCGCGCAGCAGCGAGATGGAGGCTTCGACAAGGTCGCGCACAATCTGCTCCACATCTCGCCCGACATAGCCGACTTCCGTAAATTTCGTCGCTTCGATTTTAATAAATGGCGCTTGCGCCAATTTCGCCAGACGGCGTGAAATTTCGGTTTTACCGACACCTGTCGGCCCGATCATCAGAATATTCTTGGGTGTAACTTCGCCGCGCAGATCCGCAGTCACCCGGCGCCGCCGCCAGCGATTACGCAGCGCTATCGCAACAGCGCGTTTGGCATCCCCTTGCGCCACAATATGACGATCCAATTCAGAAACAATTTCACGGGGAGTCAGAGAGCTGTCGTTCATAAAAGCTAGATGGGAGGCAGGAGGGTAGGGGTCAAGGTTTAGAACATGCGGAAATGGTTCCCGCCTCGGCGGAAACTATGGTTTCAACGGGGTGACTTCCGGATCTACGTTCGAGTCGTTGCGCGACTAACTAACATAATCTGCCCTATGAGAAGAGAGGAAGCGGTTGAATGCTCCGCTATTTCCCGCCGCTCAATTTGCCTTGTAGCGCCTTCAACGCATCCATTTTGCCGTCCCGAGCGAGGCGCGCTTGTTTGGGCCAACTGTTGGGTTTGTGGAAGGAGAAGCGGGGGCCTGCGGCTTTCAGGATTTTCTCTAATGTGCCGATTTTGGCTTTGGCCAAATCCGCGAATGTGTGGATTCCATCGGCGTTTAGCAATCCGGCGATTTTTGGTCCGATACCCTCAACGACCGTCAGTTTATCTTTTTTGGCTTTCTTTGCAGGCTTGGCTTTGGCGACCGCCTTCTTCTTTTTCGCGGGTTTTTTCCGGGGCTTAGATGTGCTCGGTGCAGTTTCAGCTTGGTGCCAATAGACATCAGGATGTTGACGAAACCCGTCTGCTTCCGCGATGCGATACGCCTCAATCTGTTTCATTTCATATTCTGATTTGCCAGCCATTCTCTTTCCCCAATTAAAGACGCGCCATGATCGACGCGGCGGATGTTTAAATCGAATTGAGATTAACATCAAATATCGATATTGGCTGCGCAAAGCACGCGGTGGAAATGACAAAAATTAGTCCAAATGCGAACCATACGCACTCATATTAGCCGACCTTTCTAGAAGTTAGTGGTCAAAGTGCGTTAAAAGTCAAAGCCCGACTAATATGCCCGCCAAAGCCGCGCTCATGAGATTAGCTAGGCTGGCGGCAAAGACCGCTTTCACACCCATTTTGGCAATGTCCGGCATGCGGTCAGGGATAAGCGTGCCAAGCCCGCCGAGCAGGATCGCAATCGATCCGATATTGGCAAAGCCGCAAAGCGCGAAAGACAAGATTACGACGGATTTCGGAGACAGAGAGCTTTCGGCCTCTATCAGGGAGCCAAAAGCGATAAACTCATTTACGACCAGTTTCTCACCAAAAATACCGCCCGCGAGTTGGGCTTCGGACCACGGCACGCCGACCGACCACATGACCGGAGAGAAGAGCCAGCCCAGCATCATCTGCAAAGACAGATCATCTTGACCAAACCAACCGCCGGCCCAGCCCAGCAATCCGTTGAGCAAAGCAATGAGGGAAATAAAAGCAATCAACATCGCGGCAATGGCGACGGCGAGCTTCACGCCGTTTTGCGCGCCAACGGCGGCGGCCATGAAAATGCTGGGATGGCGCGGGCCGGTTTCGGCCATGGCATAGACGGCTTTTGCGGTCTTGATCTTCTCTTCTTTGGTTTCCGTCATCGTATCGGGCATGATCATTTTTGCCATGAGCAAGCCCGCAGGCGCGGACATGAAACAGGCGGCGAGCAAATATTTCGGCTCAATCCCCAGCGCGATATAACCGCCCAAAACCGTGCCTGATACAGACGCCAAGCCGGAGACCATAATCGCGAATAGCTCAGGCTTGCTGATGCTCGGCAAATAGGGTTTCAACGAGAGCGGCGCTTCCGTTTGGCCAACAAAAATATTGGCAATCACATTTAGGCTTTCGACCGGCCGTGTATCTGTCAGCCAGCGAATGGCGGAGCCGCCCAAACGCACGATGATCTGCATGATTTTCAAATGATAGAGAACTTCCATCAACGCGGCGAAGAAGATGATGATTGGCAATACCCGCACCAAGAATGAGAAGCCTTCCAAATCGGAGAGGTTGCCGAATACAAAGCCAATACCGGCATCGGCGTAGGACAAAAGCGTTGTGACTTTATTCGCTGCGACCTCGAGAACGCTTTTGCCCCACGGAAGATAGAGTACGAAGATCGCAATTGCGATTTGCAGGGCGAAACAGGCCCCGACTGTGCGAAGACGAATGAATTTGCGATTATCAGAGGCAATCCAAGCCAGCAGGAGGATTAGGACAATGCCGAGTATGCCAAATGCGCGGTGTTCCATGCAGGGGTCTTTTTCTTAAATACCTCTCATCCTTACGCCCCGGAGTTCACCAATGCCACGACGGATTTGACCACCTTGGTCATATTCGTAATATATTGCGTCTGGTCGATAACAATATCGGCGTGGATTTGTGAGGGGCTGACAAAGGCTTGATGGGCGGGCTCAACCTGGTCGTGGAATTGCCGCAGCACATCATCGCGCGAACGCCCGCGTTCCGTCGTATCGCGTTCCAATCTGCGGGAGAGCCGCAGTTCCGGCGCGCAGCGCATGAAGACGCTGTGATCAAACACATCGCGAAGCGCGGGTTGCGCGAGGAGCAAGATACCCTCAACAATAATGAGTGGCCTCGGATTGCGCGGTTCTGTCGGGGTGCGGCGCTGATGTGTTGTGAAATCATAATTGGGCAAGGCCACGGCTTCATCGCGTTTAAACGCCAACAGGTTTTCCCGCAGCAAATCGAAATCCAACGCTTCCGGAATATCGAAATTGACCATGGGCGAGCCGCCGCGTTCGCGGATATCGTGGTAATAATCATCCTGCCGTACCAAACGACAGACTTCCGCCCCGACATAGTCTCGCAAATAGGCCGCGAGGGTGGATTTTCCGGAACAACTTCCCCCTGCAATCGCGAGGATACGGGGAGAATCAGGGAGAGGGGACAGTGTCGACATGGTGTGCTTTTACGGCAACAGCGCACAAAAAAACACAGAGTGTTGTGTTTTAGATTTGGGGATAAATCTGTGTCTTTCGCCGCGCGACATGACAAAACCTCATGTCTATGGGGGTTTAGGTGCGTTTAGCACAGGAGGCGGTGATGTGGGTAACTTTTCATAACGGATTGCCGCCTATTTGCCTGTCATAACCCTGTCATATATTTCAGTCATATGCCGCTCAAATTTCCGCAAACCAGATATGGGTCCCCCAAAATGAACAAAAATTTCGCCTCCCTCGGCCTCAGCGCCATCATGTCAGCAAGCACAATCGCCCTGACAACAGCATTAACACTCGCCGCGACCACAGGCGTCGCACATGCACAGCTAACGTCATCCGCGATTTCAGGCTCTGTGACAGACGCAAACGGCAATGCCGTTTCAAACGCAAGTGTCACAATCGTCTACGGACCTACGGGTTCAGCCCGCACGGCCACGACATCCAGTAACGGGGCTTTCTTTGCCTCCGGTCTGCGCGTTGGCGGTCCCTACACGATTACTGTTACGTCTGCTGCGGGTAATCTTGTGGAAGAGGGCGTTCGTCTAAATCCATCATCGAACAATGTTCGTTTGCGTATCGAATCCATTGAAGAAGATGTTGTTGTTGCTGCAGCACAGCAGATAAAAGGTGCAGATATCGGCGATGGTGTGGGAACAGCATTTTCCGAAGATGACATCCTAAATAATGCGTCTACAAACCGAGATCTGATTGGGACGTTGGTCCGGGATCCTCTATCTAATTCTGATGGTGAAGGCATATTATCAATCGCCGGCGTAAACCCAAGATTCACTGGTCTCGCGATTGACGGCGCCTTACAAGGTGATGACTTTGGGCTGTCATCTTCCGCTTACCCAACTCAACGCTCTCCTATCTCGTTGGATGCGATTGAAAGTGCTTCGGTCGTCGCTTCCGAATATGATCCGGCGGTTTCAGGTTTTACCGGTGGATTGATCAACGTCGTGACAAAGTCCGGAACGAACGAGTTTGACGGGTCTTTGTTTTATTACAGACAGCAGGACAATTTCTTTGGTGACCGTGCGTTTAACAACGATATTGACGTCGCTGATTTCAAAGAAGAAGAATATGGCTTCACGCTTGGCGGACCTATTATTAAAGACAAGCTTTTCTTCTTCGCCAGTTACGACAAGTTCACAACCGGTGATGCACGCGACTTTACTCAGTCAGATATAAACAACAATGTGAACCCCGCATTATTCGACGGCATCAATCAAATTGTTCAAACAAATTACGGGTTCGATCTCGGGGGTCGCCCATTGAGTGTCGCCCTTCCGGAAGACACAGAGCGTCTTCTGGGTAAAATTGACTGGGAAATCAATAACAACCACCGTGCGTCTTTCACCTATCAGGACACAAAAGAAAATGGATTCTCCGGCGTTGGTGCAACGACTTTCCGGTCGGCATATTACGAAACTCCACAAGCTATCAAAACCTACACAGGTCAGCTTTTTTCAGACTGGACGGATAGTCTATCAACAAATTTCCGTGTAAACTATAAAGATAATGAACGCGGCCAAAACTGTTTGGCCGGTGATGGTGTCGGCGCGTTCGACATCCAACTTTCCGAAGCAGATCTTGTTGGGACAGCCTTTGAAGGCTTTATCGATGATGGCGATGGTTTTGTTGATACAAATAATTCACTCTTTCTCACCGGCGGGTGTGACCGTTTCCGTCAAGGCAACACATTCTCTGACGAGCGGCTGCAAGTTTTTGGACAAGCCAATTATAATGTTGGTGATCACTCCATCAGCTTCGGCGGCGAATTCCAAAACTATAAGCTGGACAACCTTTTTGCGCAACGCTCCGTTGGCCTCTTCCGTTATCGCAGTCTTGTCGATTTGATCAATCAGGATGCTAACCGCGTTCAGGTGCAACTGCCTGACACTGGAAACCGCGAGGATATTCGCGCAAAATGGGGTTTCGATACGCTTGCATTATTTGTTGGTGACAGCTGGCAAATCTCGCCGACATTCCGTTTGGATGCCGGACTCCGCTACGAAACAATCATGCAAGATGACGAGCCGCAAGATCGTGCATTCTTCAATAATCGCTTCGGGTTTTCAAATTCCGAGAACCTCGACGGCCTTGACGTCTTGATGCCGCGTGCGTCCTTTAATTGGCAGCCTCTCGAAAATACGAGCATTACCGGCGGTGTGGGTCTCTTTGGTGGCGGGGCACCCCAAGTTTGGGTGTCCAATGCATTTACCCCGCCTGTGTTTTTCGCACAGGCCTTTAATGTCGCAAACGCTAACCCGGCGGATGGGACACCTCAGTCGCTTTTAGATGTTATCACGGCGAATGATGCAAATGCTCCAGGTCCGATTGACGTTATCAGCCCTGATTTCGAAACACCGACGGATTGGAAAGCCTCGCTTCGAATTGATCAAAGTTTCGATGCGCGTATCGGCGGTTTAGATCTTGGGACTGATTGGCGTCTTTCTTTGCAAGCTCTCTATGCGGCCACGAATAATGGTTTCCGCTGGGAAAACCTATCGCAGACACAGCTCGCCGATGCGCTTCCTGTTGGCACAGCACCTGATGGGCGTCCGATTTATGCGGATTTGGATGATTTGGATATCAATAATGCCATTGCGCTGACCAACTTTGATCAAGGCGAGTCTCTGACATTGTCAGCCAGCCTATCAAAAGCTTGGCAGAACGGCCTCAGCATGGATCTATCTTATACGAACCAAGACATTGAAACTGTGACAGAGGGCGGAAGCTCACGCGGCGTATCCAACTTTCGCGGCATCTTTGACTCTGACCGGAATAACCCTTCCGCAGGACGTTCGCCTTATGAGACCGAGCACGCCTTTAAAATTAATCTTAGCTATGAGGACGAAATCATCGGTGATTTGAAAACGAGGATGAATCTTTTCGGACAAATTACATCCGGCCAGCCATTTTCCTACACCTTCTCGACTGAGCGCGACAATGCTCTCTTTGGTCGGTCCGGAGATGGTGAGAGCCCGTTTGACAATGACTTGCTTTATGTTCCAAATATTTCCGGCGGTGCAATCGCTGATCCGCTCGTCGTGGTGGGGTCAGGTTTCCAAGAGCAAGCCTTCGTTGAATATGTAAACGATCAAGGGCTTGATACTGGTAAAATTCTAGACCGTCATTCCGACAGCTCTGCATGGAACCGTCGCTTCGATTTCCGCTTTTCTCAAGAACTTCCTTTTATCAATGATAAACTTGAGAGATTTGTCGGTAAAAATAGCTTACAATTTGAAGTCGACATCTACAATGTTGCCAATATGATCGATAGTGATTGGGGCAAGCAACGCTCTGGTGCCAGGTTCGATGCAATTAACCTCGTCGAAGCTGATCTTGTCACAGCAGCCGACGTCGCTACGAATGGCGTTGATGGGGCTTCAGCCCTTACGGGTGATAGCGCTCGCACAACTTGCATGACTGCAACGGATTGCGTTTACCGCTTCAACCAGTTGGACACTGACCCGATTTCCTTCGCGAATAACATCGCGTCACTCTACCAAATCCGAGTTGGCCTGCGTTACAAATTCTAAGCTACAGCTTTATAGTAGAGCTTTAAAGGCGTCCTTCGGGGCGCCTTTTTTCTTAGGCGCGGAATATGTTGGCTTACCGCTTTGATGGATTGTCCACAGCGCCATGACCATGTCGCCCCTTGCGTCCATGCGCTCGGTGGGGAACAAACCTTTTAAACTCAAGGAAGTACGCATGACCGGACTTATTGGTATTATTGTTTTGCTGGCTGTGGCGTGGCTGTTTTCTGAAGCGAAATCTGCGGTACGCTATGACTTGGCCGCTCGCACGCTTGCGCTTCAAATCGCCATTGCTATTTTCGCGTTGCTGACCCCCGTGGGGGATTTTGTTTTGACGGGAATGTCTGCGGGCGTTGAGGCCATGATGGGGTTCGTGAAGCAGGGCACGACTTTCATGTTTGGCGAGCTGGGCGACGATAAAGGCGGCACAAATGTCATCTTCTTCTTCCAGATTTTGCCTATTATCATTTTCATCGCGGCGCTGTTTTCGGTGCTGTTTCACTTGCGCATCATGACATGGATTATTCGCGGCATCGGCTCTGTCGTTCGCAAAATTACGGGGGCGAGCCGATTGGAATCCACCTGCGCCGCTGCCAATATTTTTGTCGGCATGGCTGAGGCGCCGCTAACTGTTTTGCCTTATCTGCCCAAAATTACCCGCGCGCAATTATTTGTGATGATGAGCCTTGGCTTGTCTTCTGTGGCGGGCACGGTTTTGGTCGCCTATTCCGCCATTGGTATTGATCCCAAACTCCTGATTACGGCGGCGCTCATGGCTGCGCCGGGCGGGCTTCTAATGGGACGTATTCTTGTGCCCGAAACTGAAACGCCGTTCGATATTGATAGCGAAGAAGCCAAATCCGTAGAGGGCAGCAAGGCGGGTTCATTGATTGAAGCCCTCACGAACGGTGCATTGACGGGTTTGCAAATCATGCTGGCCGTTATGGCGCTGCTCATCGCAGTGCTATCCGTCATTGCCCTACTGAATGGAATATTGGGGGGCATTGGCGGATGGTTCGGAAACCCCGATTTATCATTGGAAGGTATCTTCTCGGTCTTGTTCCGACCTGTCGCGTGGATAATCGGTGTGCCATGGGATGAGACTGCGGCGGCCGGACAGTTCCTCGGCGAAAAAGTTATCCTGAATGAATTCCTTGCCTATTTTAACTTCACGGGTGTTAAGGATGACTTCTCTCAGGAAGGGCAAGTCGCGATTACTTTGGCATTATGCGGCTTTGCTAATTTCGGCGGTCTTGCGATTTTGATTGCGGGCCTCAGCGCGGTCGTCCCGGAGCGGAAAACAGAAATTTCGAAATTGGGATTAAAGACCGTTCTGGCAGGAAACCTATCAAACTTTATGAGCGCTGCCATCGCCTCAGTCGTGATCGCCATTGCGGGGTTAATTGGTCTCTCGCCTCTATAACTATTTCTTATGAGGTTTTTTTCTGGCCAATGCGGAAAGAAACCTATAGGTGCTGAAAAATTTATTTTGACTTATGGAGTTCTGATTTGAAGCTACTTGGCCACATACCCAATTTTTTCAACGACCTGTCCCCGTGTGAGAATAAGGACGAAGCCCTTCGCGAGCTAGGGCGTTTGTATAATGGCGCTGTTGAAGATCTGAATACGGCGTTTGAAGCTTATGCCAAGACCGGGGAAGCACCTGCTGGACCCATGCCAACTTACCCGTATCTGCTGGTGCGTATCGGCAAGCGGCAGACAGGGGATATCAAATTCTCCAGCTTCGTCTCGATTCGCGGGCCGGGATGGTATGGTACATCCATCACATCTCCGGTTATTTTTGAGAGCTATTTACTAGACCAACTTGCACGCATCGAAGTGGCACGTGAAGTCGAATATTATGTTGGGCCATCTGACATTAAAATCCCATTGGTCTTTGCGATTGACCCGTCTTCTTTTGAATTATCCGCAGAACGGTCTGTCGCGATTGGGCAGCATTTCCCTCTGCCGGACTTGAAACTCATTCATGATGACTTGGCCGATGGCGTGACCGAACGAGCGTCTGACAAACCCTATCCACTGGCCCTCTTCCCGGCGCTGCGCACGGATTATTCCCTGCAACGTCTGCGTCATTATTCAGGGACACAGCCGGGTTGTTTTCAGAAATTTGTGATTTTCACAAACTACCAACGCTATGTGGATGAGTTCATTGAGCACGCCCGCGAAGTTGTCGGCAAGGACCCGGCCATCACCGGATTTTGTTCCCCGGGGCAGGGCGTCATTACAAAGGGCGGGGATTACGCGGAAGTCCCGAATTTTAAGCTTCCGCAAATGCCGGCCTACCACCTGATGGCGGAAGACGGGATGGGCATTACGCTCATCAATATCGGTGTTGGGCCGTCCAATGCGAAAACAATTACAGACCATATTGCCGTGCTGCGAAGCCATTGCTGGTTGATGCTCGGCCATTGTGGTGGGCTGCGCTCGTCGCAAGTTCTCGGTGATTTTGTCTTGGCGCATGCTTACCTACGCGATGATCAAGTGCTGGATGATGTTCTGCCGCCGGATATTCCGCTGCCGACGATTGCTGAAGTTCAGATCGCTCTGACAGAAGCCATTGGCGACGTTATGGAACTATCCGGCCAAGAGATGAAACGCCACGTCCGCACGGGCACTGTGGTGACAACAGATGATCGGAATTGGGAAATGCGCTATGCGGCGCTCCGCCCGCGCTTGAACCAGTCTCGCGCGATTGCGATTGATATGGAAAGTGCGACGATTGCGGCCAATGGCTACCGATTTCGCGTACCATATGGGACCTTGCTTTGCGTCTCCGACAGACCGCTTCACGGCGAAATAAAACTGCCGGGCACAGCCGCTGTTTTCTACCGGTCCCGCGTGGCACAGCATTTAAACATTGGGCTGGAAGCCATGCGCATCATGAAAACCGGCGCGGAACACGGGACGCTGCATTCGCGAAAACTTCGCAGTCTGGACGATCCGGTTTTCCGATAAACGTAAAATGCCCTCCATATTGGAGGGCATTTTATCTTTTTATAAGTGTCGGGTTAAACGAAGAAAATAACAACAACGCCAAGCAGAATTACGGCGGCGACGGTAGAAAGACCCAACACAACAGGCATGCCTTTGACACGCTTGCCGGCCCGCGCGTCAACTTTCTCAATATGTGTTTTGCCATCAGGCGCTTCATAACTCATGGATTAATCTCCAAATATTTGGGTCGAAATGATGAACCCCAAAGAGACAGCCGCAGCTGTCGATCCCATGGGATGTTCTTTTATTTTCTCCAACAGCGCAAGGATGCGTGGATCGTTCTGCATGTCAGCCGGAATATATTTCACGAGGGGGTCGAGGCTCATTTCTGCTTCAACATCTTTCGGTTTAACTTTGTGACCGCGAGACATAAAATAGACAATGGTTGCGAGACATAAAAAGAAAACGCCTACGGCTAAGAAGCCGAACTCTGCGCCCCAAGTTTTCATAATCCAAACAAAACCGGCAATGATTAAAAACATGACAGCGAGGCACATGAGGCCCGCTGACATAATTACGCCGGCCAAACGCTTAGCTGGCCGACGTGTGCGCGCATTGATGATTAAAGGCGCGAGGGCTAAAGCCGTTCTGGCGAGAGCCATGTGATTAGCCGCGTGTAATCGCACCGAGGACGATGCCAGCGCCAACTGCAATTGCGATGGATGTTAAGGGGTTCTCTTTAATCTGAGATTCAGCCTTCGTTGTGAGCTCGTCATATTTGGCTTTGGCAACATCAGCCTTTTCCGTCGCAACAGCTTTGGCTGCGGCCGTGCGCTCATTGACACTTTCTTTCGTTTGCATCTTCACAGCGTCGGCCAATAAGGCAATGTCGGTGCGCAGAGCTTCGATTTGAGTCTGGACGTCGGGCTTTAGGGCTACAACGTTCTTCTTTGCGGGTGTTTTAGGTGTCTTAGTCGCCATCATATATCTCCGTTAAATTATTCGGTCGCGCGCCATTATTGGTGCGGCGTCATAGTAACAACGAAGCGGTAGTAAGTTCGTTCCAAATCAGTTGAGAAAATTTAGGATTTCTGCGCCTAACCGTAATCTTAGCTCTCACGCTGGCGCCGGAAAGTTAATCGGCACGTATAGCCTTGGGGTGAGCTTTCAGATGTATAGGTTCCGCCCAATTGACGTGCGAAACCTCGCATCAGTTTCTTCCCTGTTCCCGTGCTGGTGGTTAGCTCGGGACTTACGGCATCTCTAATAGCCGCAGCCTCTGCGCCAATGCCGTTATCTTGAATGGTTAGCGTCAACACACCATTGGCCTCGACAAGCGTGACACTGATCGTGCCGCCATAAGGCAGTCCGTGTTTTGCGGAGTTCGTCAAGGCTTCCACCATAAATAAAGAGATCGGTGTGGCCGTATCGGCATTTATCGCGCCCGCATCCACATGGGAGACGATCCGGATTTTACGTGATTCGAAATTCAAAGCCCGGCTCAGGCGAGTGGTTAACTCCGTCATGAAAGGCACAAGATCCACGCTCATCAGAGCTTCGGACTCATGCAGCGTTTTATGAACTTGGGAAATGGCCGTAATGCGGTTTCGGGTGTCGTCCAAAGCTTGGGTATAGAGCGGGTCTTTCACCTGCCGCTTTCCCATATTGAGGAGCGAAATAATAATTTGGAGATTGTTTTTGACGCGGTGGTGAACTTCCCGGAGGATTTCGTCTTTCTCGTTGAGCGACTCTTTCAAGTCGGTCTCCCGATCCACGATACGACTGGCCATTTTTCTGAAACTTTTACGCAAATCGTTGATTGCATCCGGATTTTTCTTATCCTTCCCGACGGACGGAATTTTATTCGAGTCGGAGAATTCTAATATGTCCTCCCGCATGGCGCGAATACGAGCCAAAATAAGGTTCTCAAGCGCCAGCCAAATTGCGATATAGGCAAATATCCACCCTAAAACGGGCAGCAAAATAGACGCCAATGGATTGACACGATTCCACGAAATCAAGCTCGGTCTGGGAGTGGAGATGGCTAGAAATAATTCGTTTTCCCGAGTCGGGAGCAACACAATCTGTCTCGATTTGTCTTCGGTGTCGGGCAAGTTTTGCGTTACCCGGTTCTCGATATTAAGAAGCTCAGCCCAATTCTCCCGCGTATTTTTTGTGCCGACGCTATCTCCGACAAGAATCTGACCGTCTCGGTTGAAAATGGAGACCCGTACATCCCGGGGCAGAATTTCGCGATTTCTCAGCTCCCGCAGGGTTGAAAGATCATAGCTGGAGAAGAAAATATTCTGAAGGTTTTTATCTTGGTCGTAATTACCATAGCCAATGACAAGTGTGCGTTTTGGGCCGACACTGTCTGCGCCGAATTCAATCACTTTGAGCTGGAAAGGATCTTGCGGGGTCAATGAGGTCAGGGCCGCATCCATTAAAGCGCGGGTTCGGACTTCCCTTACGGCGCAAATGTCCCGCTTGTCGCCCCAGTGGACGGCCATGTTGTAAATGTCATTAACATCGCGCGTTATGCGCTTGAGGTCTGCCTCGCAAGTTTCAGGCCTGACGAGATCAGCCGACAGACTTAAAATAGACTTTGCGGTTTTCAGCAGGTCAACGATGTCTGAGACCGCTTCTTCTGCGGAAACGTCCAGAGCGGTCTCCCGCAATTTGGTTTCCCGCTGATAATCATAATAGGATTGCCAGATAGACAGCAGCAAAATCGGCAAAAGGGCGATCGCCAATATCAGACCGAAACGCCGTCTCAGGTCGCCCGTATTAAGCGTCTCGGTTTGACCCACTCTCCCCACAATTTATCCAGCCATATTAACGGTTAGCGAGCTTATCGGCTTCATCCAGGATGGCATCCATGGCTTGCAGAGCACCAATGCCATCCGTTTTGTTTACAAAATCGCCTTCATCCATGATTGACTGTAAGGTTTTTCGCGCCCGACTGACGCGGCTTTTGATTGTGCCAGTGGCGCATTCACACACTTCTGCGGCCTCTTCATAAGACATGCCTGTTGCACCGACGAGAATAATGGCCTCGCGCTGGTCATCTGACAGGCGGTCCAAAGCGGAACGGAGTTCGTTCAATCTAACACCGTCATCTTGATTGGAGACAGAGACGATTGTCTGCTCTGCCACTTCCGGTTCAAGCGATGTCGCGCGCCAAGAGCGGCGCTTGATAGAATAAAACTGATTACGAAGAATAGTGAATGTCCAAGCTTTTAAGTTTGAACCCGGACGAAAACGCTCGCGGGCGTTCCAGGCTTTTAGTAGCGCATCCTGCGCCACATCATCCGCCAATGTCGCATTTCCGCACAATGATCGGGAAAACGCGCGCAAGTGCGGGATGAGGGCTGTGAGGTCATTGCGGAAGTCTTCCTCATTAAACGGGATTACCTCTTCTTCAGTGTCCGACTTTGAGGCCTCTTCAGAACCTTGGCCGGAACCTTGTTGTGTGTCTGACATACTAAACGCTCTCATTATCTGCACCAGGCGTAGTTGTATCAGCCTTTGCCAGCAAGCTTAGAAAGTCTGACGGAATAGGTTCATTCACAACGTCATCATACATCTGGCGCAATGACGAGCCGATCTTGTCTTTTAATGGGTCATCAGAAAACTCTGTAACGGAGGACCGCTTCTCTTTGTGTTTTTGAACTTTGTCTTGGCTCATGGCGGGCTTTCAAAAAAATACAAATATCGACTGGAACCCATGTTCGCATTGCGCGTAAGTCATGTGTAACACCTAGATGGTAATTCGTTTAACGCGAGGGAACGCGCGTTAGTTCCGAAAAAAATGTAAAAAGTTCCACAAAAGTTATAAAGTGAGGCAATAAAATGAGCCTAGTCGAAACCTATGGTCCATATCTTCCCTATTTACGCCGTTTTGCGCGCGCTTTGACAGGCTCGCAATCCTCTGGAGATACCTATGTTCGCACAGCCTTAGAGGCATTAGCAGAGGGTGAAGCTAATGTAGATGGGAATTTGCACCCAAAAATTGCGCTCTACCAGATGTTTTTAGCGATCTGGTCGACAACGGGCGCGCAGTTAGAAACCGAAGGCGAAGTTGAAGGCTCCGCCGCCGTTCAGCGAGTCTCAAAGCTCACCCCGGCATCGCGCCAAGCCTTTTTGCTGCAATCCCTCGAAGGGCTTTCCATCGATGATACGGCATCGGTGATGAAGGCAACGCCTGCTGAGGCGCGCGCTATGATCAAAGAGGCAGAAGCGGATATCGAGAAAGAGCTACGGACAAATGTGCTCATCATTGAAGATGAGCCGATTATCGCGGCTGATATTGAGGGGCTTGTCTTGGAATTGGGGCATACTGTCGACAGCATTTCAGCGACACGCGGCGATGCGGTTCGCAATGCGAAAGAGAAAACGCCGGGCTTGATACTGGCAGATGTTCATTTGGCAGATGGAAGCTCAGGCATTGACGCCGTAGACGATATACTAGCCGAGTTTAATGTGCCTGTGATCTTTATCACGGCCTTCCCGGAACGGCTCTTAACGGGTGACAAGCCCGAGCCGGCTTATCTGATTTCCAAGCCATTCGAGCCGGATAATGTGAAAGCGGCGATCAGTCAGGCATTGTTTTTTCACGGGGCATAGGCGCTAAGGATAACATTCTAGACTTTGCATTTGACCCATTTTCGGGTTCCAAAAAAAGCCGTAATCGGATTCATGCAAAAGCCGCCCTTGCGATGATCTCGTAAGGGCGGCTTTTTTAAGCTTCTCAAACTTTGTGGTTTGATTTTGAGCTAGTCTCTCGGTCTGTTCTTATCTTACGGCGCTTGAAGTTTCATCAGACCCACCAAACTCAAATTCCACGATGACAGCGCGGCCGTTCATGGCCCGCGTATCAAGCTCAGCTTCCCGTGCCGAGCGTTTCATATCCAAATCGGTTTCATAGGCTTTCACAAATTCTGTGGTCTCTTCTGCTCGATTATCGGCTAAAGCCAGATCGTCTTCATTCATGTTTTCAAATTGTAGATTTACGATATGGATAGTTGCATCCTCGCACCCTTTCGCTGCGTCGACGGCTTGATGCAGAAATGCTGCAGAATGAGTCTCGACATATTCGTCTCTGAAGTAAACGGGAATGGTCTCATCTTCGCAGTTATTCAGCGCGGAAATTTTCATGTCAGTAAAGGCGTCATACGTATCTTCCTCTATTTCGATACTCGCATCGGCATTTTGATTTCCAACCAAGCTCGGAATAAAAAACACGGGGATAATGAATATAAGACAGAAGAAAAAGCGTAACATCTTGTTCACTCACTTGTTAGCGCCGGTCAGCCAATCTGCCGGTTACAAAAGCAACGGCACAATGTCGGGAATGGTTCCGCTAAACCATGACTTTTTATTAACCATGTTTGCGGAACCGCTGCGCTGCTGAGCACGTATTAAACTTTAAGACCCCGATAATCAGGAGATTTAGACCATGGCAAAAGCTTATAATAAAGGCACGAAAGTGCAGTGGAACTGGGGGAACGGCACAGCCACCGGCAGTGTTCAGGAGAGTTTCACAGACGATGTCACCCGGACTATCAAGGGAAATGAGGTCACGCGCAAAGCGTCTTCCGACTCGCCCGCATATATGATTGAGCAAGAGGACGGTGACCGCGTTTTGAAATCTCATTCAGAGGTAAAAAAGGCCTAGAATTTAATTTTGGGTTTTAAACATAGTTCAAATGTCTGGTCATAAAGACCAAAATGTGGTCACAAAGAGGAGCCTTCGGCTATCCTTTCTTGGCCCGCTCTCTTTGAGGACCTGACCCATTCGCTCTACCGCCCGTATTTTAAAGCTCTGGCAAGACCTACAGAGCAGCTATTATTTCATTCCGACCATTATGGCGTTGGGGTCGGTTGCTCTGGCGTTTATCACGGTCGCGATAGACCGCTCGCTCGATCCCGATGCTTTCAAAATGTCGGGCGTATTGGCCCCAAATAGCGTCGAAGGCACGCGCACAATTTTATCGATCGTTACGGGCTCTATGATCTCAATCGCCGGGGTCACATTCTCTTTGACGATGGTGGCTGTGACGAATGCGGCCGCGCAATATGGTCCACGTCTGATCGGAAATTTCATGCGGGATAAAGCGAACCAATTCACATTGGGCGTTTTTACATCAACCTTTATCTATGGCTTATTAATTCTGCGCGTTGCCCATGTCGGGGATCCAACCTCATCTGGGGAGAACCCTACGGAATTCATCCCAAACGTCTCTGTTTTCTTTGCCATGATGATGACACTTCTTTCAGTCGGTGTGCTCATTTACTTTGTCCATCATATTCCAGAGACATTGAATGTAGGAAATATCACAGCGCGAATAGGCCGAGACTTGCGGGACAGATTGCGCGTCCTTGTCACGCCGGAAGATAAACGACGCCCGCGATTGGGTAATGATGGGGCCATTTACGATGTAGACTTGGCTTTGCGCGTTCCGGCTAAGGAGGAGGGATATGTTCAAACTCTTAATTTTGCCTATTTGGTAAAGGTCGCGACGGAGCATGATTTGATCATAGATTTGCAGTTCCAACCCGGCGATTTTGTTGTTTGCGGCGATGTGTTGCTTGACGCTTGGAAAGTTGACGGGACTAAAATCGAGACGGATGAAGAGGGCACGCTGATTGACAGCATCCGCAATGCCTATGCGATGGGGCAATCCCGGACGGTGCATCAAAACTTGCTCTACCTCGCGGACGAACTCGTCGAGGTTTTGGCGCGCGCTCTGTCTCCGGGTGTAAATGATCCCTATACGGCGACGAATTGCATTCATTGGTATCAATCTGCTCTCAATGTCATGGTCGCAGAGCCGGATCCGATTGCCGACAGGTTCGACGAGCAAAATATCCGCCGCGTGATGACGCGGCCTTTGACGTTTGAAACAATGCTGGATGTCTTTGCAGGAAAGAGCCGACCTTATGTGGCCTCTGACAAAATTGCGGCAGCGGAAATGCTGTCCATGCTCGGAAAATTGCGAGCGCGCGCCACTTCAGAATCTCGCAAAACGGCTCTCGCGAACGAGATGTCGGCCTTGGTCAGAGCAGCCTATGACGCTTTACCGAATGAGGTGGACCGAGAGTCCATTGCCGATTTGGCCAATAAGATCACTTCCGGATTGAAAGATGACGTCTCTCTGGAAAAATCACGCCGCGAGGAAGGTTGGCTTGGCGGCACTGCTTAGGACATGAAGACGAGTTTCCAATTGATGTAAGGTTTGTTAACATAGATTATCGTTTCTGCGGCGTTTTTGCTTTAACGCGCATTTAACGTTGGGCTTTTGTGGCCCTGAACATGATTTTGATGAGGCCTGCTCTGTCCGAAAACTCCCCCGAAACGAATCGCCTCTTGGCGTTAAACGCCACGAACCTTTTGGATAGTCCGGCGGAGCTGCGTTTTGATCGCATCACACGTATGGCGCAAAATGCTTTAGGCACGAAAGTCGCGCTGATTTCATTCATTGATGAAAAACGGCAATGGTTCAAATCCACCGCGGGGACAGACGTCGCTGAAACCCCGCGGGATGTGGCTTTTTGCGATCATGCTATTCGAACGCCGGATAATGTCATGGTTGTTTTAGACGCGGCCAAAGATCTCCGTTTTTCTGAAAATCCGCTTGTGACAGGTGATCCAAATATTTCCTTTTACGCTGGCGCGCCTTTGGTGACGGAAGACGGACATGCGCTTGGCACGCTTTGCGTGATCGATAGTGAACCGCGCGTCGAATTTTCGGACGACGATAGACAGCTTTTATCGGATTTGGCCGAAACCGTCATGAGTGAGATAAATCTGGCGCAGGCGCAGCAAGAAAATGCGGATCTCAACCTCATTAATGAGGAATTGCAGCACCGGATGGGTAATATGTACGCGCATATTTCTGGCCTGATCTCTATGCTGGGACGGTCGGATGCGTCGCGAGATCAATTACTCCGCCGCTTGCGTAGCAAAATCACGATTCTCGCGCACACCCAAGCTCTATTGGCGAAACATAGTTATAGCCGGGTGTCTTTGCGAGAGTTGGCGGAAACAACATTGGCGCCGTTCGGGTTGAAAAAGACTGATGAGACGGGGCGAATTTCAATTCAGATGGATGAGGATACTGAAGTCTCAGCCCGCGCGGCGTTCACACTGACCCTTATGCTTAATGAGCTGGCTACGAACGCGATGAAACACGGCGCACTCGCCGCTGACGCGGGGAAGGTTGATTTTTCTTGGACACTCTTGCCGACGCCCAAACTGTCTTGGCGTGAAACCCTATCGGAGCCTATTATAATTGACGACCCCGAAGTCGGCACGGGTTTTGGAATGCAAATATTATCCAGAATCGTACCCCTCGATTTTCAAGGGGAAGCCGAATTTGACATACTACCAACAGGACTAAACTATCAGGTCACTGCTCTGCGCGACCGTTTAGTGGGCGCGCCTACAGAGCTTTAGTCCAGATTTTTCGTATTAGTCGTTTGGCTATCGAGCATTTCTTTCACAACCCACGAGAGAATGGCTGCTAAAATTGTGCGTAATATGAATCTCATGATTAGTTCCTAAAATAGGCGTGCGTATTAAATATGTAACGGACGGACGGGCCCCAAAGTTCCGTAAAACTCAAGGTCTTATGAGGGCAAGACATTTGCGCTCCGCCAATTTTAATCCCCGCCTCGATGGCGGGGAAAGCGCGCGCACCTTCTCTCGCCGCTCCGCCTCAGATATTTCAGCCAAAGCGATGACATCCGGATGGATATAGGATGAGCGGCAAATCGCGGGTGTGTTGTGCAGCCGCGCAGAAGCGGCCTCACTCAAGGATTTTATCGTCGGATTTTTCTCCCCGGCGGCATTGAATGCTGCAACGCTGCCATGCCAAGTGCGAAAGGTCTTGGTCGTGAAATCATCTGGGAGATAGGCGTTAACATCCGCACTATCCAAGCGGCAGACGTCTCCGCGCGCATTGATATACTGAAATAGGTTCCGGCCCGGTAGATCGTCGATCTGGTCCAAGATCTTCGCCAGTGTCTTGTCTCGGATCGTCTTGCGAACGCGCTTGCCACCTTTCGCCTTATAGTCGAGGGCAAAGCCATGCTCTGTCATTTTGAAATGCCGGGTGCGCAGCGTCGACGCACCAAAGCTTTCGCCCTCATAGCCCCGATTGCCGACACGAAGCGCCCCGCGATCAATTAGCCTAACAATCGCGGCGCAGACATACTTTTGGTCCGGGAACTCCCGCCGCAAATCGCGTGTAACCTTGGCCCTGATATTTGGCAGCGTATCCGCAAAGTCGGCCAAACTGTCAAATTTCTGGCGATTGCGAAACGCGCTCCAATCCGCATGATATCGATATTGTTTCCGGCCTTTCTCATCACGTCCCGTCGCTTGCAAATGCCCGAACGGATCTTTGCAAATCCAGACCTCTTGATAGGCGGGCGGAAGGCCCAACGCATTGAGGCGTGCGACGACATCCGGTTTTTTAAGAATTGCCCCATCAGTCTCATGATAGGAAAACCCTTTGCCGCGACGCCGCCGGGTATATCCGGGTTCCGCATCGGAACTATAGCGTAGCAATTTCGGCAGGGTGGACATATACGATTTTAACCCGCTGACGCAGTAATTCGTTCCCGACTGCAATTCTATACACCGATATAGGAACTCTCGGGGCTGAGAGTCGTAGAGTTAGGTGAGAGCCCGCAAATAGTACAGACGGAACACCGAAGGAAAGAAATCAATGTATTGGTCAGTCGGATTTTTAGTCAGTGTGATTTTAGCGGCTTGGGCCTTCTTTCATATTTGGCAATCACCAACTGAAACCGTGACGCGTGTCCTGTGGTCGCTCTTCGTTGTAGTCTTCCCGTTTTTCGGAACCCTGATCTGGTTCATTGCCGGACCAAAAGCTGAACGCTCTTCTGAATAAAGAAAAATACTCCCCAGACGCATTGCCACATGCGGGAGAGTATGAGTAAGGGGTTGTCATGCTGTCTGTGCTCGACATTTTTCGCATTGGGATTGGCCCGTCCTCAAGTCACACCGTTGGGCCTATGCGTATCTCGCAAAGGTTCTGGAAACGCTTAGGAAAGACAGGGCATTTAGACAGCACCGACCGTATTCGGATGATCTTCCGTGGGTCCTTGGCCTTTACGGGCATTGGTCACGGAACGCCGCGAGCGGGCCAGCTTGGCTTGCTGGGATTCATGCCTGAAACCATTGATTTAGACGCGGCGGAATCTGCGATTGCGGCGATGAAAGTTGAAGGCGCGTTCACGCGCGACGGGCGGCGGATTAACTTCGACCCCGAAACAGACCTTGTCTTGGACTATGAGCAAGCGGCTGACCTGCACCCGAATGAAATGGAAATGCAGGCCTTTGATAAGAGCGGCGCACAGATTTATGCGCGGACCTATTATTCAACGGGCGGCGGATTTACGGCCAGTCATTCACAGCTCTCTAAACCGGCCAAGAACGACACAATTTCAATCGGAGGCGGCGCAGTGCCTTATCTGTTTGGATCAGCTAAAGAACTTCTCGCTCACTGTGCGCAACAAGAGTTCAGCATCGCGGATTTGATATTTGCGAATGAAGATGCGCGGCGTCCGCGCGAAAAAACGGAAAGCCGCCTAGACCGCATCATTTCCGTCATGTTGGCGGGGATCGAGCGCGGCCTGAATACAAGAGGGGAACTCCCGGGGGGCTTGCGTGTCACGCGCCGTGCGCCGGATATTTGGGGCAAACTGCGCAGTTCACCGGGCGCGAATGAACGGGAGACGTTGTTCGATTGGCTCAATGTCTACGCCATGGCCGTTAATGAAGAAAATGCGGCAGGCGGCCAAATTGTGACTGCGCCGACCAATGGCGCTGCGGGTATTATTCCCTCTATAATTAGGCATTATTGTTGTGATGAAATGGCGATCCCGAACCCTGTGAAAACGCGGGTATTTCTGGCGACGGCGGGCGGTATCGGCCTGCTATATAAGCAGCGCGCGTCTATATCAGGCGCGGAAATGGGATGTCAGGGCGAGGTTGGCGTCGCTTGCTCGATGGCGGCAGGTGGTCTTGCGGCGGTCTGGGGCGGCACACCCGCCCAGGTCGCAAGCGCTGCAGAAATCGGCATGGAGCATAACCTCGGCCTGACCTGTGATCCTGTTGGCGGCCTGGTGCAAATTCCGTGTATTGAAAGAAATGCGATTGGCGCAGTGAAGGCAGCCAATGCCGCGCGCTTGGCACTTCATGGCAGTGGTGTCGGGAAAGTTAGTTTGGATCAGGTCATTGAGACCATGCGCCAAACCGGACTGGATATGAGTTCAAAATATAAAGAGACCAGCCAAGGTGGTTTGGCCGTCAATGTGATTGAGTGCTAACGTTTGTCGAACTTGTCCTTCCGGCGCACACCCATCAACATTTTAGATTCCAGTCGTCCGCGCAGCGCGGCGTAATAGGCGCGCAGGAAGGCCGCATCGCTTTCGCCGGATTCCCAGACCCATCCAATTTTAGTTCGAATGCGGTTGGCGACATCCTCTAAGACTTCACGGTCGCTCGCCCGCAAGACGTCTTCCAGCACATGTAGTTCTTTGATGCCATAAGCATCAATCTGCGCAGGCGTAAAAGCAAACCTTGCGAAGATGGCTTCGTTTTCCGGCTTATCCGTCGTGACCAAATCAGCGGCCAGCATTGGGCGCGGTGCGCGAACAACCCAGGTTCCGGCGACCATATCGCCAACCCGCAAGCGGTCTTTGTTAAATAGCGGAAACAGAAGGAAAATTCCTCCCCAAATTGATGCCAGTAAACTCATCCAGCCATCAACGCCGCCCATACCAATACCGAATAGAAACATTATTGGTAGGAAGAACCCGATTTCGCGCAGCGCATTTCGAGCAAAAACACTTGCTGCTGAAAGCCGCGCCTTACCGCGTGCCGCAACACGGATTTTAAGCATCATTTTACCTGGTGTGGCAGCGCGCCGGCCGAGCTCAAACAAGGTGAAATAAAAACTTCGCAGTAAGAATGCGATAAGGGTGATGATTATATCTGCAAGTTCTGAGCTATAAAGACTCATCGAACCCAATGCGAAGGCAGCAGCAAGTAAAACCAGAACTATGATGACTAGGTCTATCGCGAAGGCGCCGATGCGAGCGCCGACATCTGCCAGTTCAATTTGTAGATCGATGCCTTCGGGCGTGACCAAATGTCGACGTCCTTGCTTTATTTGTTCCGGGGTAAGGCTTCCTACGGTGCTCATTCTCTGAGGGCCTCATGAGGACCCAGCGCCTTACGGGGTAAGAAGAAATAGAGCATCCAAAAAATCAACATGAATCCGCCAATGCCATAACGCAGCCAATCATTTTGAATGAGTTGACGCCCAAAGCCTTCGAGTAGACCCGCTATAAACAACATGACAACAACGCCGCCTAAAATAATCGCAGCTTGTTCAGCTTTGGACCGCATCGATTCCATGCGGGTCATATCTCCCGGAAAGGCGACGGCACGGCCGATTAAAATTCCCCCGGCTCCGGCCAAAATAATCGCGAAAATTTCTGTTGTCCCATGGATCGACAACCACCCACCAATTTCAAATCCGAGATCCTTTTCTGTGTGAATGGCTACAAATGCGCCAAGCATAAGGCCATTCATCAAGATCAAAATGACGGTTGGGAGGGCGAACGCAAACCCTAGAGCAAACGCAAGAATAGCTACGCCACTATTATGAGAGAATAACGATGCCGCGAAAGCCCCCAAAGCGCCGTCACCGCTCTCATATCCGTAAATTGACTCACGCAAGGTTTCTGCCGATGCGGAGGGATTTCGATCCCCGGCGAGGCTTTCCGCGACGAAAGAATAATACCAATCAGGATTGCTGGAGACGAGAACGAAACCGACCAGCATACCGAGTGCAAAGATAATTGTAGAGGCAGCAACATCTTTCCAAGCCCCCTGCATCGCCAAAGGCCAGTCCCGCGCAAAGAAGCCATATATTCGATCACGCAAACGATTCTGACTGCCGTAAATAACGTAATAAGCACGGGTGGAGAGGGACTCCAGATAGCTGACAACGCTTTGGTCCAGAGAGGTCGCGCGGGCCACGGAAAGCGATGAGAGGGTCGAGCGATAGAGACGGGGGAGTTTGATAATTTCCTCATCCGTCAGGCTTCGGACCGAGCGTAATTCAATGCGCCGCAGCAAGTCCTCCATTTCTTTCCACACGTCCTGGCGTTCCTCGCGAAAGCGCTTGGATTTCAAGGTCAGGGTCCGGCGGGTCATGGCTGATCCTTTAATGTCTGGTCCTTAAATCGCATTACGGGCCTTTAGAAGCATATAGGTGTTGAGCACTTTCATATTCAGCGTATCGGCGTCAGCGTCGATGACATTCACGCCCATGCGTTCCAGCCGCCGCAGAACAATATCGCGCTCACGCATCAATCCATCCCCGATAAGGCTCGCAGCGGCTGCTTCAGGCGTGGCCGCGTGTTGGGTAATGAGTTTATCGAGCGCTGTATTTCGAAAAGCGACAAAAATGACGATATGGCGCTTTAGCAGCCGCGCCATGTTCTCGACCATGAGCTCGGCTTGCGTGCTGTCGACAAAATCTGTGAAGACAACAATCAATGTGCGGCGCTGTAAGTTTTGCGCGAGCTGGCTCAGTCCTAATGTGAAATTAGTCTCGGCTGTCGAATAATCAACGCGTGCAGACACGCGGCGAATTTGGGCAAAGCTACGCGTGTTGCCTATGGCGGGCGCATAGAGATAGGGTTTCTCATCAAAGGCATAGAGTCCAACCTTGTCGCCGATCTTCAAGCTGACAAAGGACATGAGAAGCGCGGCATTCAGGGCGCGGTCGAGTTTCGTCATGGCTTCGCCGGTTTCCACATCCTCGACTTCCTCGGCCATCAAATGACCGCTATCAAAGGCGAAGACGATGTTATGATTGCGCTCCGTCCTAAACTCCCGCGACAAGAGCGACCCGTGGCGGGCTGAATGTTTCCAATCAATCGAACGTTTATCCATCCCGGGGAGCCATTCGGTTAAGCCGTCAAATTCTGTACCGTCGCCGCGCAGACGTTGCAGCTTTTGGCCAATGTTTGCGTCTTTGGTAAAAATTTCTGCTGCCGTGTCGCGCACCATTTGTGTGTCTGACGTCACCGGAATTTCACGTTCCAACGGGTCAATCCGTTGCCGCCAAACCAAACCCAAAGGACCTTGCCAACGGGTCCAAATGCGTTCCAGCTCCGCCGTGCCGCGCAAGTTGGTTCGCAGGTTTAAAAGGGATAACATTCCGCCGTCTCCGACACCGGCTTGCGCGAGGGTAGGGGATACGGTGAGGCGGTCATTAACGCTCAGCCTTTGCTCGGGCGAGCGGGGCGGAATGCCTGGGCCAAATTCCGTTGTGACCCGCACATCATAGTCATGCCCGACATAACCGGAACCCGGCGCATCGACTTGCGGCTCCATACGCTTGATGCTCGTTGAGAGTAGCGCATCCAGAACCATCAATCCCAGGACCGCCGCGACCCACCCGGCACCGATCAGCCAAAGATCGGGCAAGAACAGCGCCAATAAAAGCGTGACCGGCAAGCCGAGCGCAGCCGCAAAAACGGCGGCGCGCGTGGGATATGTCTGGGTGCGGAATTTCATTTAATGACTGGGTTTCATCCGCGCTTATCTTGGAGCCTGCGTTTGCTCGATGACGGCTGTAATGACTTCATCGGCGGTGCGGCCTTCAATTTCGGCTGCGGGTGAGAGAACGGCCCGGTGGCGAAGCGCGGGCAGGGCGATGGATTTCACATCATCGGGGATGACGTAATTGCGGCCTTGCAGCGCGGCAAAGGCGCGGGCGGAGCTGGCGATCATCGCGGCGGCGCGTGGGCTGGCGCCTGTTTCAAAGAGCGGATTGTCGCGTGTACCCCTGACAAGATCGACAACATATTGGGTCACTTCGTCGTTCAAATGAATAGCGGAAATCGCCGTCCGCGCTTTTTTCAAAGCGGCGACTGTCATAACAGGTGTAAGCCCCAATTCCGCCATCGTCGGTGTGCCGCTGCGCTGCCCGTGATGTTGGACAATTCGGATTTCCTCATCCCGAGTCGGGTAGGACAGAATATGTTTGAAGAGGAAACGGTCAAGTTGCGCTTCGGGAAGAGGATATGTGCCCTGCTGTTCAATCGGGTTCTGCGTGGCGACGACCATGAAATTATCACCCAAGGAGAACCGGGTCCCGTCAATCGTGACTTGCCGTTCCTGCATGGCTTCCAAAAGAGCCGCTTGCGTTTTTGGCGGGGTTCGGTTGATTTCGTCCGCCAGCAACATGTCGCAAAAAATCGGACCCTTTACGAGGGTGAACTCATTCGTCTGAAAGGAGAATAAGTTCGTGCCCAGCAAATCCCCCGGGAGGAGGTCCGGGGTGAATTGAATCCGCCCAAAATCCAATTTGGTCACATGGGCAAAAACTTGGGCCAAGAAAGTCTTGGCTGTCCCCGGGACACCTTCCAGCAAAACATGTCCGCGCGACAAGAGCGCGGTCAATAACAAGTCGACCGTATCGGTTTGGCCAATAATAACTTTACCGACTTCTGTCCGTATTGAATGGGCTAGGGATTGAATGCCGGCGAGGGCCGTTTCATCAGGCCGTGTGTCTGGGTTTGTTTCGGTCATAGGGTTAAGTCCTTCATGAATTTTGCGGGCCGTTTAAGGAATCGATCGGGAAATCATCTTGCGTCATGGCATCGCGCCACGTCGTTAATGCGCGGGCATGTTGCCCGTAATTTTGTGCATCTGCGCCTGCGATAGCGCGCTTTAAATCTTCAAAAACAGGCTGAACTTTCAGACGCTTTTCGCGGGCATCCAGCATCGTACTGAGATGGCTTGATGTGCTTTTCTTATAGCCAAGCTCAGCCGCGACTTGGCGCCGGACCAACTCGGCATACGCCTCTCCGGTTTTATGCGCGCGGTTAGCAATGCCCATGAACTCCGCCGCAGTTTCCGCAAGGCTGACGGGACCTTGTGCGTAATCCGGACGCAGACGAGCCGGATCGCCGAAGCGGTTGAACCCTTGCCATGCGACCAGCCCGCCTGCAGCTAACAGACAAAGCGTCGCCGCCAGAAACGGCGGGGTCACCATCAGCTTGATAATATTTCGATTGGCTTCAATTCCGTGCAAGCTGACATCAAAATCCACGGACATCGCATAGGTCTCAGCGGCGCGGATAACTTCGTCCAGAATGGCGCTGCTAAGCTGCGCTCCGCCTTGGGTGTTAAATGCCATTGTATTGACGAGATCTGGTTCTGAGAGAACAAAGGTCCGTGTATTTTCCAATAGGATGAGCACAGGGCGTCCATCAATTTTTAGAAGGATCTCATGCTCGGGTAAGGGCTCCGGGGTTTTTTCCTCTTTCTCTTCTTTTATTTCGTCCTTGGAATCTTTCTCTGAGTCTTCGGAGTCTGAGGCTTTCTTCTTTTTCGGCTCGTAAGTTTCGCCTTTGGCCTCGGCTGCTTCGCGCCGAGCTTTTTCAATTTCCTGACGGCGGATTTCGTTTAGCTCGTCGACAAAGTCAGGCCAACGCGTATTCAGATCAAAATATTGCAGGTCCCTGAAATCGGGTTTGTAACCGTCCGCAAGGTTGCGGGTTTGCTGAGAGCTGAATAATATCTGAGCGTCCGGGGAAGTGTTCGTATGTCGCCTGACAGCAGGCAGGCCTTCCATCAAGCTTTGATAGCTGCCCTCGTAATAGAGACCGTCTCCCCGCGTCTTGCGCGCCCAGTCCGTCCGGCCATCTTCTCCGCGTTTCGGCATCATTGGCTCAACGGACCATTTTGGGAGAATCACGAAGTTCACGGCGTCACCTTCGCTCTCCAAAATCTTTTCGAGCCGCCGTGTCGGACGCGAGGGCGTGTAAACAACCAGCCGATCATCACGGTCATAATATGGACGCTTTCCGCGGGTCTCCTCCACATCATATTCAAGCTTCTCAAGATATTCCGTAAAGGCTTGATAACCGACCGCAGAAACGGAGCGCGGCGTGGCTTGGCCGGGGGGCAGTTTGCGAAGGTCTTTTGCAAAGCCGCCCAAAACGATGAGCGCGCCAAATGAGAATAATCCAATCAAGAGAAGACTGATAAGTGTGACAGGCCGAAAGAGGACATTGCTGACCCCCGGACGCCGAGCGCCTTTTCCGCGTCCCGGCAGGCTCTGAGCCAAATGCCGTTCGCGAGCTGTTCCTAAGCGGTTCATCGTCGCGACTTTCCGGGCGTCGACGTTTGTCCTGTTAGCTCCGCATAAGCCTGCCTGGCCGTCTCGAACCCGGCCTTATTGACACTGACGCCGCCAAAATGGGCGAGTTCTGAAACACCGGCGATTGTGGAAAACGCCGTGCGCGCTTCCACTGTCAGAACTGACAGGCTGCCGATTTCCCGAGAGGTCAGGCTCCGGCGTACGACGTTAGGACGATTGCGATCAATATCTTGGATGGATCGGAAGAGCAGTGTGTGCACCGCCTCGCCATATCGGCCTTCCGCCGCTAACCTGTCCACCTCGTCCAGTAAAATTCGCGCTTGGGCTTGCGCGGGCTGATAAAGCGGAATCTCCGGGGTCTCTGACGTCTTAGGCGCGGGTTTTGCGAAGCGTGTTTCATAAACAGCGCGGCCGATAAGATAGATCGCCCCCAAAATGAGTGCGCCAACTCCAAGATAAAATATGATTTCGAGCAGCGGTGCGAGGACTTTGAATATGGCTTCAAGAACCCGGCCTAGCCATTTTTCGAAAGCGGATGCAGGTTTGCGAGGGATCGGCTCGGCCAATTCCAGTTGATAGGCTTCATTCCGTTTGACGGCGCGGTAGGCGCTCTCGATGTCTTTGTCGCTATGGCTGATGACAACAGTATCTTCAACTGTCTCGACCTCAGCTTCAGAGGATTGCGCAAACGCAGTTTGCGGCGCAGCTGACAGGCAAAAAAGTGCTAGAATAAATGTTAAAAATACAGAGCGGATCACGGGATATTCAGATCCATCTCATAAGTTTGAAAATGATCATTTGAATGATGCCGATGCCAATTACGATAGCCGACACATACCAGAACCCCGACGCACTTTCTGTCCAAGGCATACCCCCAACATTTATGCCCATCATGCCTGAGATCAGGCCAAGCGGTAAGAAGACGGCAGACAGGACAGCGAGAATCATCATGTTTTTATTCATCTGTTCTGCGCGCATGTCCGTTAATTGATCTTTCACAATAGCGCAGCGTTCGCGCACGGCGTCCAGCTCTTCTGTAACACGGGTCGCTTGATCGGCAGCATCCCGAAGCCGCAATTGATCATCACTCGTAATCCAAGGTAATTTCTGCTGTGAGAGAGAGTTTAGGGCATCCCGTTGCGGGGCCAAAAAACGCCGCAGCAATATGGACTGACGTCTAAGTTCTGAGACAATAGGACGGGCGGATTCCGTTTCGCCAGTGTCTATTTTCTCTTCCAGCTCATCCACCTGTTCATTCAAATCCGTGATGGTCGGGGCCATGCGGTCAATCATGGCCTGCGCAAAACCAGCAATAAAGCCGCCCGGCGTTGGCGGAGCGGGTTGCGTCCGCAGGCGTTCGGCAATGTCTTTCGTAGCTTTCAGTGCGCGCTTTTCAACACTGACTATTCGGGTTGGCTGGATAAAAAACCGGATACCAATCATGTCTTCGGGTTGAGATCCGGGATTGAGATTGACACCCCGCAAATTGATCAAAACATCTTCATCTCGAAGAATGGTTCGGGGCCTGGAATCTTCCGCCAACAGCGTGCGCTCTGCGATTTTGTCCAGAAAAACATCCGCCTCAAAAATGGCTTGAATGGTCGGGTCGTGGCGTTGGAAATGATACCAGTCATAGCCCTCGCCTTTTGGACGCGGGAAGCCTAATTTGTCGTCAGGAATCTTCGCCGCCTTACCGTCAGCCGATATATGGTAGGCATGTAGGATGAGTGGCACGTTTGAAAAATATCCCTTTTAAAGAACTCCACTTTAGCGGGCAAACAAGGGGCGTCAATGCTGTCCGCTCTAATGTAGCAAAAAGTCTATGAACGTCGCAGGCATTAATCCGCGCAGGCTGTTTCCGACAAAAATTTTGTCCGCGGTCTCAAGGTCGGCCAGCGTAAGTAATGCCTCTCTGGCCTGTCCCGTTGCGATAAGGTTCTGCCGCAAAACACCCGGCAGCAATCTGCAGGATAAAGCGGGTGTAACAAGCGCGCCGTTTCTCTCGATAAACAGCGAGGTGAAAGAGCCTTCGCAAAGCTGGCCGGCAGCGTTCAGGAAGATAACCTCACCTGCCTCGGTCAATGCGCTCACCCGGGCCCGCTCGCCGTCGTAAAAATCCCGCGCGGTGGATTTGATGCGAGTCTCTTGAATGCCGTGCGATAGAGGATAGCGAGAGAGCGCCAGTCTGAGAGGAAGGTCCAGTGCTTTGAACGGTGTGATTTCGGTTGAGAGCCCGCTGTCTCTCGCGGTGACGCGAATGCGCGCATCATCCCCAGTGGATTGACCCAGCGATGAGAAAAGTCGGGAGGCCATATCGACGCCCACAGCAGAAGCAAAGCGATTCTGGTGTAGCTCGGCATGGGGGATATCTCCGTTAGGTAACCGCCGAAAGGTCTCAATCGCGCCTTCAAACGGCACATCGAAAATACGAGCTTTGAGTAAACATTCGCGATATTCATCCGGCCCGTCACTGTCGAGGACAACGCCGGATCCGACATCATAGCGAAGCTCGCCATCTTTCAATTCCACGGTTCGGATCGCGACAGAAAAACTGGCATCACCATTGGGCGCAATATAGCCGACCGAGCCACAATAAGCGCCGCGTGGCCCGGACTCCAATTCCTCAATAATTTCCATAGCGCGAATTTTGGGTGCGCCCGTGACAGAGCCACAAGGAAACAGGCTGCGCAAAATTTCGGCCCAACCGACGCCGCTTCTCAATTTTCCCGTAACTTGAGAGGTCATTTGATGTAGCGTCGGATAGGTTTCCAGCGCGAAGAGCTCCGGCACCTCCACGCTGCCCGGCGTGCAGAGCCGCGACAAATCATTGCGGAGTAAATCGACTATCATCAAATTCTCGGCGCGGCTTTTCGGCTCGGCTTGCATCTCTGCGAGGATCGCTGCGTCGTTTTCCGGATTTGATGATCTTGGGCGCGTCCCTTTCATGGGTCGCATCCGCATATTTTGGTCTTTGCGCTCAAAAAATAATTCGGGGGAAAAGCTGATAATATCCGCGCCGCCAAGACTGACAATGGCCCCGTGACGCCCGGGTTGGCGTCGCCGAAACGCCGCATAGATTTGCGCAGGGCTTGCGTTGCTTTTGGCGAACATAGGGAAGGTCAAATTGACCTGATAGCAATCTCCTGATTTTAGATAGTTTTGCACGACGTCGAACCGCGAAAGATAGTCTGCTTCGGACCATGAGGGTTCAAATTCCAACTGCGGAATGTTCCGCGTGTAGAGCCACTCCGCCGGGGGGTGATCGCAGGGGTCATCGAATACGCCGAGCTGTATCAGCGGGCCGTCTGGCTCATGAGTTGGGGCCTTGAATCGAGTCTCCAGCGCTTGACCCAATTCATAAGCCATATGACCCGCGAGCCATTTGCCTCCTCGTTGCGCGGCCTCAATTTCGCGAAACGCACGCGGCAGGTCTTCACGCGTATTGGCCGATATAATCTTATGCGGATTGCGGAAAACAAACTGCTTCCCGGTCCCTTGATCGTCCAGAAGGACAAACTGCATTTAAAAAGAAAACCCGGATATGAGGTCGGCATAATAGCTGTTCTTGCCGCGCAGAATAACGGCTGCCTCCTCCGGCAAGCTACGACGAAAACTCACCGCCGCGCCGGGCGCAATTTGCCCCAAGAGCCAAAGGTCCGCCTGAATGACTTGCAAGGCCCGCGCATATCCGCCCGTGCAATGCCCATCTGCTAACGCCAAGATTGGCTGGCCGTCCGGCGGAATTTGCAAACTTCCCGGCAAGAGCGGACTGCTCGTCATTTTCAAAACTGTGTCCAATGTCACAGCATCACCTTTCAAGCGCGAGCCCATACGGTCCGTTGCTGACGTCGCGTAAAAAGGTGTTGTAAAGAGGTAGCGTTTCGAAGCGTCAGACAGGGCGTCATACTCAGGGCCCTGCGCTGCGCGGAGGACGATATGATTAGAGAGCAGCGGAATATGTCCCTTTGGCAGGCTTCGCGGTTCGCCTTGTTTCTCACCAATATCCAACACGTCTCCGGTTTTCAGGGCTTCCCCATCTAATCCGCCGAGCTTGGCGGGTAAATAGGTCGAGACCGATCCCATAAAAGCGTTGGCCTTAATCCCACCTGCAATGGCGAGATAAGAGCGGCATCCTGCACGGGTGAAACTCATGGTCAGAATATCGCCGGCTTCGACTTGAACGGCCTTATTGAGCGCCAGATTCATACCTTGATTTTGGGACCACATTTGCGCGCCGGATATGGCGATGGTGTAGTCTTCGTTAAAGCGAACATGTAATCCGCCGAGCGCGCATTCCAAAGCGGGCGTATCCCAAGCATTCCCAACCAAATGGTTTGCAATCGCGAAAGATAATTTATCCGCCGCGCCGCCGCCCGGAATACCTTGATGGCGATGTCCGGGACGACCCTTATCCATAATGAGGGTCTGGGTGCCTGACTGAAGAACTGTGATGGTCATTGCGGTACGAACCTCACGCGATCACCCGCATTGAGCAAGAAGGGAGCCTCGCGTTCCACGTCAAAAATCGAGAGAGGCGTGCGGCCGATAATCTGCCAACCGCCGGGACTTTCCAACCCGTAAATTCCCGTTTGCCAATTCGCGATGCCAACACTGCCGGCAGGCACCTTCGCGCGCGGGGTGGCCAATCGAGGATGATGTAATTTTTCAGGGGCTGGCGAGAGAAAGGTGAAGCCCGGAATAAACCCCATCATGCAAACGCGGTACTCGCCTTTGCTGTGAAGGGCGATGACTTCATCGGCTGAGAGTTTTGCTGATTTACAAATCGTCTCCATATCCGGCCCGTCTTTGCCGCCATAATGAACCGGGATTTCGACAAGCTGTCCCGTCTGGGAGCCGATTTGCGCATTGCGCGCCAACAGATCTTCGATGTGGCGTTTGGTAGACTCGACAGACCGTGCGGCGAGGTCAAAGACACAGACGAGAGAGTCATATCCCGGCACGACTTCGATATATTTCCCGCTCTCGCGCAGCTTCGCGGCCAAGCTGTGAACTGTGTCATTCACGGCTTCAGAAAAGCCTTCAGTTTCCCAATCGACTAAAACCGCGTGGTCGCCATAGATTGAAATTCTTGGGGATGAAGCGGTCGTCGTCATTTATGCGAAAGCCTTTATTATGAGGCCTTCGGCCTCGATCGCTGCGCGGGCTTGCTTTGCGGTTTCCACCGCGCCCGCACTGTCTCCATGAACACAAAGCGATCCTGTTTTCAATATTAGCGTTTTCCCGGAATGGGTTTGCACCTGTCCGGTCGTTGCGAGAGTCACAGCTTGATCGAGACGTTGGGCCTGGTCTTTGATGACCGCGCCGTCGATTTTGCGGGACAGCAAATGTCCGTCATCCGTGTAGCGGCGGTCGATGAAACCTTCCGCGATAAAGCGAAGTCCGTGATCTGCTGCCGCACGACCCATCTGCGAATTGGGTCCGCCCAGAAAGGCGAGATCGAGGTTGAGGTCCGCAATGACGGAGGCAACTAGATCGGCCTTTCGCGCGTCAAAAACAGAATCATTATAAAGCGCGCCATGCGGCTTCACATAAGCAAGGGTGACATTCTCCGCTGTGCAAATCTCAACGAGGTCCATGATTTGCGCACGCACCGTATCCGCTAGTGCCTTGGCATCTATGTCTTGCCCGAGGACTAAGCTCGTGCGGCCAAAATTCGCGCGGTCCGGATAGGCCGGATGCGCGCCTATCGTCACGCCCGCCGTTTTGGCGTTCCGAACGGTCAGGCGCATAGATTTGGCGTCACCCGCATGTCCGCCGCAAGCAATGTTAGCGCTGGAAATGGCGCTCACAATTGCGGCTTCGGATGCGGCCCATTCGGGCGTATCAGCTTCACCTATATCTGCATTAAGGTCGATCATTTTCATGGGCGTCTTCTAGCAGCAAAATTACATTTGCCCAGACCGATTTCAGCCGCCAAGAGGCGCTATGATTGAAAATCCACTGTTTTGGGCCAGCGCAATTGTTGCCGTTATTATTACGGGCGTTTCAAAAGGCGGCTTTGGCGGCTTAGGTCTGTTTGCTGTCCCGATTATGGCGCTGACGATTTCCCCTATTCAAGCGGCGAGCATCATGCTGCCGATCTTGATTCTCATGGATTGGATCAGCGGGTGGAGCTACCGCAAGCATTTTGACAAAGGGCTTGTCATGCGGATGTTGCCCGCTGCCATTTTTGGCATTGGTATCGGCTGGGCACTGGCCGGATTTGTCACGGACAATGCCGTGCGTATCATTGTCGGTCTTATCGCGGTCGGTTTCCCGCTCTATAATTGGTTTGGGCCGAAGTCGGGTCTGGCCGCGATTAAAGACAGCAAAATTGCCGGGCATATCGCGGGCGGGCTCGCAGGGTTTACCAGTTTTGTCGCCCATGCGGGCGGCCCGCCCTTTCAAGCCTACGCCATTCCGCAAGGCTTGCCGCACCGGATTTATGCAGGCAGTGCGGTGATGTTTTTCTTCGTTGTGAATGCGGTGAAAATCGTTCCCTATGCTGCGCTCGGCCAGTTTGATATGACAAACCTCACGACCTCGGCGATGCTTCTGCCGATTGCGCCAATTGGTGTGCTTCTCGGCGTGTGGATGACCAAACGCATTGATGGAGTTTTATTCTACCGCATCATTTACGGTTTGATTTTCATTACCGGGCTGAAGTTGCTTTGGAACGCGTTCCTATAACGTGTCTCTACAAAGAACGACCGCAGGCCGCGCCGCTGGCCCACGCCCATTGAAAATTATGTCCGCCCAGATGACCTGTCACATCAACAACTTCGCCGATAAAATAGAGCCCCGGCACGGCGCGGGCTTCCATTGTTTTGGACGAGAGCGCGTCTGTATTGACTCCGCCGCGCGTGACTTCGGCTTTGCGATAGCCTTCCGTGCCTGCGGGGCGAATATGCCATGCGCTGACTTGCAGTGCTAAATTGGCGAGTTCGCGGTCGGGCATATCGGCAAGGCGTTCATGTTTGAACCCGGTTGCCAGATGGGTCGCCAGCCGCGCAGGAAGATGAGATGCCAACCATTTTTCCGGCGAGAGCCTTGGCGATTGCGACTTTGCCGTTTTCAATTCCGCCAAAATATCCCGGCCCGGAGCCATGTCCACTGTGATGGCTTCCCCCGAATTCCAATAAGAACTGATTTGCAAAATTGCTGGTCCCGAAAGCCCGCGATGGGTAAACAATAAGGCCTCATCGAAACGGGCTCTGTCATTGCTGACAATCGTATCGACGCTTACGCCGGATAGCGCTGCGATGGGATCTTTTAATTGGTCGGTGAAGGTAAGCGGCACCAAAGCGGGTTCGGGCGTAACGACATCTAAGCCAAATTGCTCCGCCACCTTATACCCAAATCCTGTGGCGCCCATCTTCGGAATAGACGGCCCGCCGCAGGCGATCACGAGTGCCGCTGTCGCGAGGGTTTGAGTCGATGTCGTGACGACAAAACCATCACCGAGTTTCTCGACCCCTAAAACTTGCGCGCCCAATCGGAGTTCATTTCCGGCGTGGCTACATTCGGTCAGCAACATATCGATAATCTCTTGGGAGCGTCCGTCGCAAAACAATTGTCCCTTCGTCTTCTCATGCCATTTTATGCCATAACGTTCGACCAAATCTAGAAAATCATATTGCGTGTAACGGCTCAGCGCGGATTTTGCGAAATGCGGATTTTGCGAGATGAAATTCTCCGGTCCGCAATATAGGTTCGTAAAATTACACCGTCCCCCGCCGCTAATCCGGATTTTCTCGCCCGCTTTTTCCGCGTGATCCAGAATAATGACAGACTTACCGTTCTGTCCGGCAAAGGCTCCGCACATGAGCCCCGCTGCGCCCGCGCCGATGATGATGACATCGGCGTCCATTAATTCTGATGCCCTGGAAGTTGTCCTAATGCCCGCATGCGGGCCAGCTTCAATATCGCGGCCACACCGACAGCGTGCCTAATTTCTCCTGCATCAATTGCGACCAGCGCTAAGTCCAAACTAATCTTCATAAGGGAAATATCTTCGGTACTTTCCAGCTCAGTTTCGCCCGGTGTGAGGTCGGTCGCCAAAAAAACCATGCAGACTTCATCAGTAAGTGAGTTGGACATTTCCATGGTCAGGATTTTTTTCATCCGGCCTGCTGTAAAGCCCGTTTCTTCTTTAAGCTCCCGGTGCGCCGCTCCGATCGGGTCTTTGCCTAATGGGTCGCCGCCCGCCGGAACTTCCCAACTATAGCTTTGAAAAGAGACCCGGCTCTGCCCGACCAACCAAATATGACCGTCTTCATAGGGGATGACGCAAACACCCAGATTTTCAAAATGGACCAAACCATAAAGCGCGTCTTTTCCGTTAGGGTCGACCGCGGGAATATCATCAAGCCGCATCCAGGGATTTTCATATTTCACGATGGGGTTGCTGAGGGTCCATGCAAAGTCAGGGCGGGGAAAATTGGGGAGCTTAGTCATGTGCGGCGGTTAGCAGGGCGAGGCGGGTGAGGGAACGGGTAATAAGATCCCTGAACAGACCCATGTCAGAGCGAGATTGCGACTCTGTGTCGGAAATGTTATGAAAAACAATAAAAATATATTGAAAAACGATAAATAGTGACTTATCAACTGGCTTATCGGTGTGCCAACCGATGGGAGACGATAATGACTGATTCACATGACAGCCGGAATCCGCAGGGTTCCGGGACACCGAGCTCACATTCTTTATCCAAAAGAACACCGCGAAAACAGCTGTGGATTTGGCGTGTCATAATTTTCGTCCTTCCGGTTCTTGTTATTGCGGGTTCAATTGCCGGCCTCATGGCCATGAGCGCTTTAAAGCCCCAGCCCGAGGAAAAAGAAGATGTCGTCAAAGCGATTCCTGTTCTAACCGATATTGCAATTCAGGATGATGTCCTCCTTACAGTTATTGTACAGGGCGAAGTTCAACCGAGGACCGAAATTAATTTGGTGCCGCAGGTGGGCGGTTTGATCACCTATATGTCCCCGAAATTTATTGAAGGGGGTCGGTTTAAAAAAGGGGATCTATTGGTCCGCATTGAACCCGCAGAATTTGAGCTGCGCGTCACCCAAGCCCGCGCGAATGTCGCGCAAGCGGAAACAGTTATCGCCCGCGAGCAATCAGAAAGCCTGTTGGCGCGTCAGGATTGGGTAGATTTAGGCCGCGGCGGCGCGCCGACTCCGCTGACTTTGCGCGAGCCGCAAATGGCGGAAGCTAAAGCGCAATTGGCATCTGCGAGTGCACGCCTCGCGGAAGCGGAACTTCAACTCGCCCGGACGTCTCTTTATGCGCCGTTTGATGGACGAGTTACGACCCGCCAAGTGGACCAGGGAGAGTTCGTGTCAGCCGGCACGCGCCTCGGCGAAGTTTACTCAGTGGATGTTATGGATGTCCGTCTGCCGATGACAAATGATGACTTGCGCCGCGCGGGCCTCACCCTGGGATATGAAGCATCCGGGGCGAGCGGCGGGATTCCCGTGACCCTGTCCGCCGATGTCGCAGGGAAGCTCGGCGAATGGGAGGGACGCATCGTGCGAACCGATAGCCGCTTTGATGCAACAACCCGCGTGCTTTACGCCTATGCCGAGGTCAGCGACCCGTTTGGGGCAGGGGCCAGCAACGGCACGCCTCTCGCGCCCGGCATCTTTGTCAACGCAGCGATTGATGGGCAAGCGTTGAAGGATGTCATTGTAATACCGCGCTCCGCTCTACGCGGTGAAGACAAAGTCTATCTTGCCATTGACGGTAAGCTGGAAATCAAAACGGTCTCCGTCGTGTCCAGCGATCGCCAACAGGCCATCTTGCAAGGTGGAATTTCGCCCGGCGACACCGTGATTACATCTCCTATCCGGGGCGTGGCTGAAGGGATGAAAATTCAGATCGTCGAACCTGGAGAAACTGCTGTCGCCCCTGTCTCTGATGCGGGAGCAGAAGAATGAGAAACATCATAAAATGGTGGGCCAGTAACCCGGTCGCGGCTAATCTTCTCATGCTGATTTGCTTCATCGGCGGCATTGTCAGTTATGTTCAAATTGACCGTGAGCTTGAACCTTATGTCGAGTTTCCCGGCGCGTGGACCTATGTCGCGTGGCCCGGCGCATCTCCGCAGGATGTCGAAGAGCAAATCATTGTCCGTATGGAAGAGGCGCTGTCCGAAGTCCAAGGCGTCAACCGTATGTGGGCCTCCGCCCAAGAAGGCGGCGGGTCTGTTACGGTTGTCGGGAAAAACGGCGTCGATGAAGCTGTGTTGATGGCGGATGTGAAACGTGCGGTGGACTCTATCAACGCCTTTCCGCCCGCCGCGGAAGAGCCGCAAATCAATGTTTTCCGCAATCGAGATGAAATCATTCGGCTTGCTGTCTCGGGAGACGAGACAGTGTCAGAGCGGGAGCTAAAACGTTTCGCGGAAAAAACCCGGCGAGACGTCGCCTTGCTTGGCTATGTGCCGGCCGTGGAATTATTCGGTGTGCGCGGTGAAGAAGTCTCGATTGAGGTCTCAGAAGATGCGCTGCGCCAATATGGGTTGACCATAAGCGAAGTTGCGCGGGCTGTGCGCGGAACCTCCGTCAATGCCTCTTCCGGGACGGTCCGAACGGACATCGGAAACATGCAGCTCCGCACACGCAATCAAGCAGATTCGCAGGTCGAGTTTGAGAACATTGTCGTGCGCCAAGACGCAGGCGGCGCTCTCATCCGCGTCAAAGATGTCGCGACCGTTATTGACGGATTTGAGCAGGTCAATCTGCTCGCGACTGTCAACGGCAATCGCACTGTCCTCGTCCAAGTCATGAGCGGCCCGAGCATGGATATTGTCAAGATGTCTGCCAATGTTGAAAGCTACCTCGAAAAGACCGCAGACAGTTTGCCGGAAGGCATTTCTATTACGACATGGGAAGATGCTGCCGACCAATATACGGGGCGGATTACCACGATTGCGAAGAATTTCTTCACGGGGTTATTACTCGTCTGCTTAACCCTGATGTTATTCTTGAGACCGAAAATTGCGCTCTGGGTTAGCATCGGCATTGCGACGGCTTTCGCGGGAGGTTTGGCATTGCTGCCACTCTTTGATGTGTCGTTCAATATGATCTCGACCTTCGCGTTCCTTCTGGTGATCGGGGTGATTGTTGATGATGCCATTATTGTGGGGGAGGCTATTCACTTCAAAACCGAGTCCGGCGAGCAAGGTTTGGACGCCGCTGTGAACGGCACAAATATGGTTGTGAAGCCCGTGATTTTCGCAGTCCTAACCACCATGATTTTCTTCGCGCCGTGGATGTATCTCAGCGGCGGCACGAGTGAGTTTACGCGGGCGATTTCACTCGTCGTGATTTTGGCGCTTTTTTTCTCCCTCGTAGAATCCCTGCTCATCCTCCCGGCGCATTTGGCGCATCTGAAGCCTGTCGATCCGAAAAGCCGTATCATGCGGTTTCAGAAGAAAATTGCGGATAGTCTGACTTGGTTTGCGGAGAGTGTTTACCGGCCGATGATTACGGCGGCTCTACGGCGCCGGTATCTAACGGCATCCCTCTTCGTTGGGCTGATGATCTTGACGGTTGGTGTGGTGGCCAATGGCTTGGTGAAATCGTCTTTCTTCCCGGAAGGCGAATCTGACCAAATCGAGATTTCCGTCGAACTGCCCGAAGGCACGCCGTATGCGCGCACGCTCGAAGTTCTGGCGCAGTTGCAACATGCTGAAGAAGCCTTGCAAAAAGAGATCGCCGAAACGGATGGAGACCTAATTGAAAATTGGTACACGCGCTCGCGGGACGATAATGTTCTGGCGCTGGTCAAATTGGTCCCACCTGAAACCCGCGCGCTGACCGCGAAAGAGACAGCGGAGCGCTTGCGCGATCTTATTGGCGACGTTCCGGATGCCGAAAACATCAACGTCAATTACCAAGATAATAATGACGGCCCGCCGATCCAATATGTCCTAAACGCGAAAGAGTTCGTCGATCTGCAAGCGGCAGCGGACGACCTGATGACGCAGCTCCGCAGCTATGAGGGCGTCTTCAACGTCGTCAATGATATGGAAAGCGCGACAGAAGAAGTGCAGTTCGATCTGAAACCCGGCGCAGCCGCGCTGGGCGTGACGGCAGCGGATGTTGCGCGCCAAGTCCGGCAAGGCTTCTTTGGCGAAGAGGTCCAGCGCCTCCCGCGCGACGGCGAAGATGTGCGCGTCTATGTGCGCTACCCGCGAGCGGACCGCGAGTCCCTCGACTTCCTAAACTCCATTCGCATTCGTACGGCGGACGGGCGAGAGCTGCCTCTTGCGACGGTTGCCGACCTCCGCTTTGAAAAAGGGACGAACCGGATACTGCGCCGAGAACGCCAACGCGCTATCATTGTCTCGGCCGAAGTTGTGTCTGACCGAATTGATGAAATCCGTGAGGAGTTGAATGACGGCTTCTTTGCCGAATTTGATACTTTGCATCCGAATGTTACGCGCGGCAATATTGGCCGCGCGCAAGGCGAAGCCGAGTTCCAAGCCGAGCTTTTCACATTCATGCTCATCGCGATTGGCGTCGCTTATTTCATCGTCGCCGTGTCCTTCAAATCCTATTTCGAACCGATACTGATTCTGCTGGCGGCGATCCCGTTCTGCTATTGCGGGATGATTATTGGCCATCTGACGATGGGCGCGACGATGTCGCTGCTCTCGATATTGGGGATGTTCGCGGCGGCGGGCGTTGCCGTGAATGATAATCTGGTCTTGCTAGATTATGTCCACCGATTGAGAGACCAAGGCATGGACGGTGCGCAAGCCCTCATCGAGGCCGGCACCCGCCGTTTTCGCCCGATCCTGCTGACCTCGCTAACGACGTTTGTCGGGCTCATGCCGCTCTTGATGGAGAAATCCCTGCAAGCGCAATGGCTCATTCCGATTGGGATTAGCCTCGCCTTTGGCGTGCTCTTCGCACTCTTCGTAACGCTCTTCTTCGTCCCCGCCCTTTACGGCATCGGCGCAGACATCGGGCGCGGCGTGAGCTATCTCGTTAAAGGCCGGAAGCCTCCGAGTTTCTCTGCGAAGATTGCAAAAGTTTAGGGATAAGCCCTCTGGAGGTGAGGATGGGATTCGAACCCGTGCCTTGGAAATCGATCCCCCTTTTGAGTTCGGGAATCGATTTGCCGGCGCGCCGAATAAGGGAAGCTTCAGCTGACCGTTTCGGCTTCAGATGTTGCTGGGATAAGCCCGCTGGAGGTGAGGATGGGATTCGAACCCACGTTAGGCTACAAACCTAAACACGCTTTCCAAGCGTGCGCCTTAAACCA
>ENA-ORXT01000648-ORXT01000648.1-marine-metagenome-genome-assembly--contig:-NODE-648-length-53312-cov-28.523509_pt1 | contig 53312 bp, 50 predicted proteins | sample MGYA00237868_ERZ511482 | MGnify/ENA metagenome assembly ERZ511482
CGCACGGACTCATCTGTCGCACAGAGGTGGAACGAAGAGACTCTCAGCAAGCGGGGCGGGATCGCTGATGAGAGTGCACGAACAGCGCAGCTATTCCGCGGAGATCAGGCGGTGGAGCTCGTCGCGGTCGTCTATGGACAGGGGGCCGATCCACGCTCCTCGCACCACGCCGCTTTGATCGGCGATGACTGTGGTCGGGACCGAATCGATGGAGTACCGCTTGTGCACGTCCGGTTCACTCTGGAAGTCGACGTCCTGGACGGCAACGTTTGCTGACTCGAAGCCGCGGGCCACGCGAAGCACCTCAGCGCAAGCCATGCAGGTGGCAGACGAGAACACCGCGAGCAGCCAGGGGCTGCTTGGAGCGGTGAACGCACTTCGATCAAGAGCGTCCGGCGTCTGACCAGTTTGCATGGGCACTGCAACGGGACGACGCTGGCGCACCAGGAAAGCGACAAGCGCGGCGAGGCCAACCACCACGGCGGTAACAAGCAGTCGATCCATGGTGACCAAAACCGACAGAAGCGTGTCAGCCTCACGGCTGCCCGCTCGCTGTCAGACTGTGTCGATGTCCTCGGTGGAGGACATGCGAGCTGCGTCCTGCAGGCCCTCGGCGGTAGAGGGGAGTCCTTCGCTACTGGGCAGCGCGAGGGCACCCGGAGCGAGAAAGCCGGTTGATGGGGCGGTGAACTGGGTGGTTGCACCTCCGCTGTTGCTCATGCCAATCAGACGGGCAACTTCGTCGCCATCGATGGTTTCGTGTTCAAGCAACGAACGGGCGATCAGGTCGAGGCCACCACGATGCTCGTTGAGAATGTCACGGCACCGAGCCTCAGACGCACGCAGGATGCGCTCGACTTCTTCATCGATCACACGAGCAGTTTCATCGGAGTAGTCGCTGGATGACACAAGCTGATCGCCGAGGAACATCTCGCCGCCGCCTGACCAGGCCATGGGACCAATCCGGCCGCTCATGCCCCATTCACGGACCATCTTGCGAGCAAGGTCGGTGGCGACCGTGAGGTCGTTGTTGGCTCCCGTGGAAGCCACGCCATAAACGATTTCTTCAGCGATGCGGCCGCCCATGGTCAGGACAAGGCGATCCTCGATGTAGTCCTGGCGGTAGATGTGACGTTCGCGGTCGGGCAGCTGCATGGTGACGCCGAGGGCCATGCCGCTCGGGATGATGGTCACCTTGTGCAACGGGTCCGCAGTTGGCAGCACAGCGGCACAGATGGCGTGGCCACCTTCGTGGTACGCAATGGCTTCCTTCTCTTCGTCGCTGAGGACCATGGAGTCGCGCTTCGCCCCCATGAGCACGCGGTCACGGGCGTTTTCGAAGTGGATGGGTTTCACTTCGCTGGCGCCTTCACGCACTGCGAACAGCGCAGCCTCGTTCACGAGGTTGGCGAGATCAGCACCGCTCATACCGGGAGCGCCACGGGCAACAAGTGCCAGGTCGACCTCATCGGACATCTTCTTACCGCGAACATGCACTTCAAGAATGGCCTTGCGGTCTTCAAGCTCGGGGAACGGCACGGTGATCTGGCGATCGAAACGGCCCGGGCGAAGCAGCGCCGGATCGAGGATGTCAGGACGGTTCGTTGCCGCCATCATGACGATGCCTTCAGTGGCTTCAAAACCGTCCATCTCCGAGAGCATCTGGTTGAGGGTCTGCTCACGCTCGTCGTGGCCACCACCCATGCCTGCGCCGCGCTTGCGGCCGATTGAGTCGATCTCATCAATGAAGATGATGGCTCTACCCATCTTGCGAGCGGATTGGAACAGGTCGCGAACTCGGCTGGCGCCGACACCCACAAACATTTCCATGAAGTCAGAACCGGTGACCGAAAGGAACGGAACGCCAGCTTCACCAGCAACGGCGCGAGCGATCAGCGTCTTGCCCGTACCGGGAGGACCGACGAGGAGAATGCCCTTCGGGATTCGGGCGCCGATGGAGCTGAACTTCTCCGGATGCTTGAGGAAGTCGATCACTTCGGTGACTTCCTGCTTCACGCCTTCGTAGCCGGCGACGTCTTCAAACGTCGTGCCGGGTCGCTCGCTGGAGTACGCCTTGGCCTTGGACTTGCCGATGGACATGATGCCGCCCATCTGGCCCTGGGCACGGCGCTGCATGAAGAAGACGAACAGCATCATCAAACCAATGATGAAGAAGAACGGCAGCAGGCTGGCCCAGATGCTGGCCCGCGGTGTGTCGTAGACGAAGCTGAAGTCTCCGTTCTCATCGCGAATGTTGGTGTCGAAGAGAATTTGGTCTTCGTCGCTCAGCTGGAGTGGACCCTTGGCCGTGAAGTTCATGTCGGCCTCGCCGTTCACGCCCTTGAGCGTGCCGGTGAACTCGCCGGTGGTGTTGTCGAACTCGGCGCCATTGACGTTGCCTTCGATGACTTCGGTCTTCAGCTGGTTGAAGGTCAGCTCTTCGGTTGGCGGTCGAGGCACAAGCGACGGCACGACAACGAACAGAAGCACTCCGAGGAGCAGCGCGGTGACAAGAAGCCGCGTGCGTCCCTGTTCGGGGACTTTGGGTCCTCGAAGTTCGCGCTGGCTCTTGTCATCGCCGGTGGGCGACGGTGGAGCGGGCGGAGGTGGTGGTGGAGGCGGGGGCATTTTCGCCATATCTCCCATCGTAGATGTACGTCTCTGTCAAACCGCAGCGCAGGGCCGCTTTGTTCCCTTCGGCGTCCGTTTCCTTGGATTGAGCGCATCTCTGCACCGGGGCGTAACCTGCCCGGATGGCAAACACCGCTGCGACATCGCCTGATCCCGCGGGCGCCCGGGGCGTAGATTCCGACGATAATTCCGGTGTGCGCGAGCGTGCGGTTGTCTGGGATGTCTTCTCGGGCTGGTTCCTGGGCCAGATGGCGGCAGTGCTCTTCGCGGGGTTCCTCGCTTCGGCAATGGGATGGAACCCGGTCACGCCAAACGGCATTGGCGCACCCATTGGTCGGGCGCTCACCGAAGCCGCCGCTGGTCTCCAGCTGACCGATCCGCCTGCCCCGTTCATTTCGAAAGTGATGGCCGGTCAGATCCCGTTCTGGGTAGTGCTGCTCGGTATCCCGTTCTTCGTGACAAGGCTGCGAGGGCGGTCCGTCGTCGACGACTTCGGCTTGCGAATGAAGTGGATTGATGTCCCAATCGGACTCGCTGCTGGTGTGGTGAGTCAACTCCTCCTGGTACCGCTTCTCTATCTCACCGTGTTTCGATTCATCGATACCGACGCGGTCGATGACGAAGCTGTCCGGCTCACGCTGAATGCGCTCAGCAGCCCGGGCGGGCCGCTCGTGCTTGTACTGCTGGTTGCGGTCGGTGCCCCCGTTGTTGAGGAGATTGCGTATCGGGGCGGGCTGCAACGGGCTCTGAGAACCAGGCTGCATCCTGGGATTGCGATTGCGATTGCGTCACTGGTGTTCGGGCTTGCCCACGTTCAGTTGGTGCAGCTTCCCGCCCTCGTCCTGATTGGCGTCGTGGCCGGCACGCTCGCATGGCGCTTCGACCGCATTGGGCCGGCGGTCCTGGCCCATGTGGGGTTCAACGGTCTCGCTGCCATCACCCTGCTGACCTGAGCGTTGAGCGGACCTTGCGGCCGCGCGTGTGTATGACACCGAGCATCTGAGGGCTGTGTTTCGATAGCGACGGCGGGTGACCCGTCTGGGTCATTCGGCCACCGGCCCGGGTCCGGTGACTCATTGCGCCCTCCAAACGTCCCCCACCCTGGGTAACTGATCTCCCAGACTTGAGGGGATTTCCCCATTCTGTTTCGTCCCGGAGCGCTCCACTATGAGTACATGGCCCACGCATCCCTCACCCACATGACCTCATCCTTCCCGGCGGCTCCCGAGTCAGATTGCACCCGTTGTGGTCGCGACGTCACGCGGATCGAGATGGTGCGTCACGGGTTGGAACTGGAGTTCGTGTCGTGCTCAGCATGTGAGACGCGTGAGTGGATGCGCAACGGTCTTGTTGTTGATCTTGACGAACTGCTTGAAGAGCTGTCCCAGACCAACCGAGATGCCAAGTCGCCCCAGCCGCAACAGAGTTCCGTCGCCGCGGCGCAAGTGGGCGCAACCCGAGCAGTTGAGCAGCCGAGCACTTTCTCTCCGCCCGCAATCACGCGCCCTCCCCTCGATCTCTCGGACATCGGTGAGATCGACGACGAGATTGCGACACGTTTCGTCGCATAACCGTTCGTGAATGTCCAGCGGTTCGCACGCCGAGATGGGCTCTGCCCAACTCTGGGTATCGTCGGCTTATGAGTGATCTTCAGGCAAAGCTCGACAAAATCGTCAAGGCGTACGACATTCGAGGTCTGTACCCCGAACAGTTTGACGCAACAGCGGCCCATCACCTGGGAGTAGCCGTGGGGCAGTTCCTCCTCAGCGACGACACCTCGGTCACCCAGGTGCTCGTGGGCCGTGACATGCGCCCGAGCGGACCAGAGCTTGTGGCCGCGTTCGGCGAAGGCATCAGAGCCAACGGTCTCGACGTTATAAAGCTCGGACTCATCTCCACCGACATGTTGTACTTCGCCTCCGGCACGATGGACACGCCAGGTGCAGTGTTCACGGCGTCGCACAACCCGGCCGGCTATCAGGGCATCAAGTTGTGTCGCAGGGGAGCGGCCCCCATCGGCTGGGACTCCGGCCTGTCGGCCATCAAGGATCTCGCCGTGGCATCGGATCGCGGGGAGTTCGTGGCTGCAGCAACGCCGGGTACCTCGAGCACCAGTGATCAGCTCGCGAACTTTGCCGTTCACGTTCGCTCCTTCGTGAACGAAGCATCGCTGCGTCCGCTCAAGGTTGTGGTGGACACGGCCAACGGTATGGGCGGGCTCGTGGCTCCCGCCGTGTTCGACGACATGGACTTTGACGTGCAGTACCTCTATGCCGAAGCTGACGGGTACCCCACGCTCGACGGAACCTTCCCGAACCACGAGGCCAATCCAATCCAACCCGAGAACCTTGTCGACCTGCAGGCTCGGGTGCTTGAAACCGGTGCTGATATCGGGCTGGCGTTCGACGGCGATGCTGATCGCGTCTTCATCGTCGATGAAAAGGCCCAGGGCATCTCCGGCTCGCTCACAACAGCAATGGTTGCGGCCAGCATTCTCGAGAAGGAGCAGGGCGGCCTTGTTCTGCACAACCTCATCTGCTCGAAGGCAGTGCCCGAGGTCGTGGCCGAACGTGGCGGCACCTCGGAACGAACCCGCGTTGGCCATTCCTTCATCAAGGAGCGCATGAAGGAAACCGGTGCCGTGTTCGCTGGCGAGCACTCTGGTCACTACTACTTTCGAGACAACTTCCGCGCCGACTCTGGTCTCATAGCTGCGATCGTCATCCTCGAAATGATGTCTGTCAGCCCTGTCCCGCTGTCGGAAATGGTTGCCCCCTTCGACCGCTACGCAGCATCAGGGGAGATAAACACCCGAGTGGATGATCAGCAGGCCGTCGTCGAGCGAGTTGCTGCGGCCTTCCCTGACGCAGACATCGACCATCTCGATGGCATGACGGTGGATCTCGGCGACTGGTGGTTCAACCTTCGAGCGTCGAATACTGAACCGCTTCTTCGCCTGAACCTCGAAGCGTCCAACGCTGAAGCCGTCACCGAACATGTGGCGCACATTCAGGCTTTGATGCAGGGTTGATGCAGCCCGCGCCAAGCTGGTGCGGCCCGTCTAGCATTGAGCTGGCGCTGGGTTGCACCCTTCGCTCGCTGCGCTGTCACAAATTTCTCGGAGGAAACCGTGGCTCTTGATCCGAACCTGCTCGACATTCTTGCCTGCCCCGAGGACAAGGGCCCGCTGCTGTACCTGCCCGGCGAAGCGGTGCTCTACAACGAGCGTCTCCGCCGAACCTACCGCATCGAGGAGAACGACATTCCAATTATGTTGATCGATGAGGCAACCGCGGTCGATGACACGGAACATGAGCGCCTGATGGGTGTTGTCAGCGCAAAAGGCATCACCCCCACCTTCGCTGCCTGAACACATTCGGCGAATCCCGGGGTCGCTGGCTGACGGGTCGCCTGTTCGGTGCGCAACGCCTGAATTGGGGCGTGCCTGTGAGGCGTTTGCCTTATTCAGGGACGCAGTCCGGCCCCAGGTCTTCAGGTCCGGTTGGCTGTGGTCGATCACATCTGCGACATGACTTCTGAACTGACTCTCGTACCACCCGGTCGACTAGCGGCCCTTCTTTCAACCGCCCGGCGTCGCAACGGCATCGACACTGCCACGCTGGCCCAGCAGTCCAACGGGCAGTTCAGCGTTGCCCAACTCGACGAGATCGAACGCGGACGCGTCCTGCTCCAGGATGACGATGTGGAGACGCTGACCGAGCTGTATGAGGTCAACACCGAACCGATCGTGCCTGAACGCAGCCGACTGATTCTGGATCTCGGCGCAGGCCGTATGGCCATCGGCGATACGGGCATCGCGGTCGGTACGGGCACCGGCGACGTTGACGAAGTGCTTGAGCGCTATCTGTCGTTGCTCTACATCATGCGGGGATTGGAACCAGGGTCCGATCTGACTCTGCGGGACCGGGACCTCACGGTTCTGGGCGAAACCCTGCAGCAGGAACTGCGGGTGGTCGAACGACGCCTGGGTCAGCTCATGAGCGGCAATGACGGCGAGGTGAAGAAGCGTGCGGGCCTGCTGGGACGCCGGTTCTCTCTGCCGGCGGCCGGACTTCTTGTCGCCCTTGGCGCGTTGGGCTCGCTGGTCATCGTCGGCGGGGGAGGCATTCTCGGTGGGACCACGGCCAGCGACGCACTTGTGGACAACGATCCTGTCGCAGCGCAGATCGACACTGGCGGTCTCATCACGCCGTCATCCACCGAACAGGCTGCGCCGACCGGCAAATCCCTGATGCTTCCGGCGTCGTTTGGCCAGGCAGCCAGTGATAACGCCAACAGCTCTGACCATGCAGAAGTTGCGCAGGTGGCCCCAGCGGAATCGGGTGCCTTGACCGTCTCCTTCACAGAGTCTGCTGGTCAACCGGCCAGCACCTTCCAGGCTGAGGTGGAGGCGTCCATTGCCGAAGTTGGTCCAGCGGATGCTTCTGCAGAGGCTCCGACCGTCCTTGCTGCTCCCGAAACAGTGAACCAGTTCGCACAGATCGGGGCGGAGGCCGAAGCGCTCATCGCCTACGACTGGGAGTCAGCGCTGCCGGGTTGGACAATCGAATACGTTGGGGACACGCCCGGCTACCGCGGTCTGACCCACACCCCGAGCAAGGCGATTGCCATCTATGTGAACGATGGCGACACGGCACAGGACGTCGCAGGCATCCTCGCCCATGAGATTGGCCATGCTATTGACGTCGAGTACCTCGATGACAGCGGACGAGGAGCATGGCTGGAAGCACGGGGCATGCCGCGCGCCTGGTGGCCGGGGAACGGCCTCGGCGACTTCCACGTTGGCGCTGGCGACTGGGCCGAAGCCGTTGCCTCGCTGATTGCCGGCAGCCCCAGCGATTCTGCGTACGGCGACTTCACGCCTGACCAGCTGAACCTGGTCTCCCAGCTCCTGCCCGGCGGGGGCGCGACCACCTGATGGTTTCCTCCCGCTGGATCAGTGCCGAACGGCGCAGACGGATCTAAGCTGGCGACATACATCGGAACTGCTTGTTGGTGTCAGTCGGCTCGACCGAGGCACGGAGTCAGAGGACCCCAGTCGCGAGATGTTGAAACAGCCCATCTTTCGCGCGTAAACGGAGATACCCCATGTCCCAAGACTTCAAAGTCGCTGATCTGAGCCTGGCCGAATTCGGCCGCAAGGAAATCCGCCTGGCCGAGCATGAAATGCCCGGCCTGATGGCTCTGCGAGCCGAGTACGGAGATGCTCAGCCTCTTGCCGGCGCCCGCATTGCCGGTTCGCTTCACATGACCATCCAGACCGCCGTCCTGATCGAGACGCTTGTTGCGCTCGGCGCCGACGTGCGCTGGGTCACCTGCAACATCTTCTCCACCCAGGATCACGCCGCAGCTGCAATTGCGGTCGGTCCGAATGGCACCACGGATGCTCCCGACGGAACCCCGGTCTTCGCCTGGAAGGGCGAGACTCTGGAGGAGTACTGGTGGGCAACCGAGCAGCTCTTCCTGTGGCCTGACGGCGGCGGCCCAAACCTGATTCTCGACGATGGTGGCGATGCCACCATGCTCGTACACAAAGGCCTGGAGTTCGAGAAGGCTGGCGCCATCCCGGAGACACCGGAAGACGCATCTGAAGAAGAGGGTGTCTTCATGGAGCAGCTTCGCCAGATTGGCGAACGTCACGGCACCGATTTCTGGACGAAGATCGCGCCGGGTATCCGCGGCGTGTCCGAGGAAACCACCACTGGTGTGCACCGCCTCTACCACATGCGTGATGCAGGTGAGCTGCTGTTCCCGGCCATCAACGTGAACGATGCGGTCACGAAGTCCAAGTTCGACAACCTGTACGGCATTCGCCACTCTCTTGTGGACGGCATCAACCGTGGAACCGACGTCATGCTCGGCGGAAAGATTGCTGTGGTCTGCGGCTACGGAGACGTCGGCAAGGGCTGTGCTGCTTCGCTCAAAGGCCAGGGCGCCCGCGTGATCGTCACCGAGGTTGACCCCATCTGTGCACTGCAGGCCGCCATGGAAGGCTTTGACGTGCAGCGTCTCGAAGACGTCATGGAAACCGCCGACCTCTTCATCACCACCACCGGCAACAAGGACATCATCTCGGCCGACCACATGGCTCGGATGAAGCATCAGGCAATCGTTGGCAACGTTGGTCACTTCGACAACGAGATCGACATGGCCGGGCTGGAACGGATGAGCGACGTGCAGCGCGTCAACATCAAGCCCCAGGTTGACGAGTACGTCTTCCCCGACGGTCACTCCGTCCTCGTACTGTCCGAAGGTCGCCTTCTGAACCTCGGTAACGCAACCGGTCACCCGAGCTTCGTGATGTCGTTCAGCTTCACGAACCAGGTGCTGGCGCAGATGGAACTTCACGCAAACGCTGAGGCATACGGCACTGATGTGGTCGTGCTCCCCAAGCAGCTCGACGAGAAGGTTGCCCGCCTTCACCTCGACCACCTTGGCGTGCGTCTCACCGAAATGTCCCAGGAACAGGCCGACTACATCGGCGTGCCGGTGAATGGACCCTACAAGCCGGACCACTACCGCTACTGATTCCTCGCACGCTCCGGCGTCCGAAGAAAACTGTCACAACCCGGGCCTATGGTCCGGGTTGTGACGATTTTGGCGAAAGTGTTTCCGGCGCAATGTGTGTGCGGTGCGCTGGGGGAAGTGCCGTGCGAAGGGTGTGCGGATGAAGTGCAGCGTTGCGCGCCATTTGTGCTGCCGGGGTTACATCAGGTGAGCGCGGCGTTTCTGTATGAGGGACGGGCAGGGGAGTTGGTGCGGGCACTGAAGTATCGCCAGCACCGCACTCTGGTGGCATGGGCGGTTGACGCGATGATGCAGGTAGCGGGTGAACATCCGCCAGCGCTGGTGACCTGGGTTCCGGCGAGCAGGGCAGGCCGACGTTCTCGGGGTCTGGATCAGGGAGCGGTTCTGGCCCGGGCGATGGGCCGTCGCCTGGGCGTGCCAGCGGTTGCGTTGTTGCGGCCGACGGGTTCTGCGCGCCAAACCGGATCAGGTCGCACCGAAAGGGTGGCGTCTGCGTCGTATCTCCCAGCACCGCGCCTGAAGCAGGCCGCAGCGTACTTTCCCAGCGTGGTCATCATCGACGACGTGATCACCACCGGCGCCAGCATGACTGCCGCGGCCGCAGTGATGCGAGAGGGCGGCTTCTCCAACGTTTCCGGATGCGCCGTCGCTCGTGCTGATCGCACGACGTTCGGCGCAACTGCCTCTCGCCCAGAACGGCGCTGAGCAGAACTGCAAACAATGGCACAGAACGGCGGCGGAGGTAGGCGACTGTTCTGGTCCTTTCGGCAGAGAAACACAGTTGTTGAGCGTTTCCGGGCGGATTCTCCGCTCCGCGCCGCCGCTTCTGCGAAGACTCGAAGATTGGGTATACGATCGCGCAATGGACGTCACAATCAGCACCCGTAGGACCGAATTAACCCCGCGCCTTGAGGATTACGTCAAGGAGAAAATTGGGCGCCTTGACCGAATCGTCGACGGTCTGGACCGGGCCGAAGTGCACCTGACCGAGGAAAAGAACCCCCGGATTGAGAACAAGGACACGTGTGAAGTCACGCTGGTGGGTCATGGTCACCATGTCCGATGCAAAGTGTCTGCTCCTGATGGTTTCGCCGCCACCGACGCGGCTGTCGCAAAGCTGGAGAAGCAACTCCGCAAGCTGAAGACCCGCATGATCAACCGTTGGCAGAGCAGCGGCGATCAGGCCCTTCTGGATGCCATTGCCACCACGCCGGAACAGGCAAAGGCGGAAAGCGTGGAACCGAAGGCAGCGCGCATCGTGAAGTCGAAGAAGTTCCACATTGCGGCAATGACTCCAGAGGAAGCTGTACTCGAACTTGAACTCGTCAACCACGACTTCTACTTCTTCCACAACTCCGAGACCGAGCGCGCGGCAATCGTGTACCGTCGCGACGATGATGAAACGTTCGGACTTATCGACGAAGCAGGCTGAACCGGGAGCCCTTCGTGGCCACCAAATGAGTAGGGCCAACGATGAGTGACTTTGGCGAGCCCGGCAACGGGCCAACGGGAAATCCTTCGCACCCAATTGCAGATTGGTACCCGGATCCGGAGACGCCTGGTCAGCTTCGCTATTGGGACGGGCAGAACTGGACCGAACATCGCCACCGCCAGATTGGGCCCGATGGCGCGCCCTCAGATGGCAAAGGCCGCTGGGGAACAGGCGGATTGCGTCCGGTTGGCAAGTGGATGGAAGGCACGTTCAAGGGAATTTTCGAGTCCATCCTGTCGTTGTTGCTCATCACACTCATCACGTTGTCCCTGCCATTCCTCGTCATCGGTCTTGGTGCGTGGTGGGGCCTGCGCGCGGCTCGCTTCGAGCTTGGTGTGGAGAACGGGTTCGCCAGCTTCGAGGACTTCTCAGGCCTCAGCTACGTCGGCCTCTCCATCGCCGGCCTGGGAGCGGTGCTGTTCCTTCTCGGGTCGCTACTTCATCGCAGTGCAATCATGCACCGTCTTCATTGCGCCCTCATTGGCGAGGAGGGTTCAACAGGCGACTCACTGCGCTTCGGCGTGCGCACCGCTCCTCGAGCGCTCCTGCGATGGCTTCTTCTTCTTGTCGTCTTTGTCGGCGTAGCGGTGGTTTTCGGTCTGGCAGTGTTCGTCAGCATCGAGGTACCGCTCCTGCTCCTTGTGATCATCCCGGCGTTCCTCGTCATGTTGGTGATGTTCTTCACGATCTGGACAGTGCTCGAACCCACGTTGATTCTGGCCCCGAAGGGGGTGTCGATGTTTGGCGAAGTGCGCCGCATCCTGGCAGGAAACTTCTGGGCAATCCTCGGAAGAGCACTGCTCGCTCTCATCGGCGGATGGATTGCCTCCTTCGCCATCCAGACTGCGCTGGGCGCAGGCATTCAGGGCATCATTTTCACGTCCATTGGTACCGGCGATGTGGAGATCGAATCGCCGCCCACCGAGTTTGGGGAACAGGGTGGCATCATCATCACCCGCAACGGCGATCCGGCGACTTTCGTGGAAGCTGCAGACGTGATTGCTCCCGGCGTCTTCCTCGTGTTGGTGTTCCTGTCGGCGCTCACCATCATGTTGACCTCGGCCGCACAGCAGCTCATTCCGGCCGCCGGCGGTGCGTTGATCTACGTGGATAGCGACGGCCCATACGACGGCATGGCACCGGCTGAAGGCAACGGCACCAGCGATGGCAACGCCGCAACGTCGGGCGGCATGCCGGGTGGCGTGCAGGACTCAACGCCGGGTGGCGTGCAGGACTCATCGGGCGCGCCGGGCGCAATGCCGGATGCACCACCATATGGGAGCAGCACGGGGCCATTCGGCCCATAGATGCTCACGAAGGGGAACCGCCTGCACCTAATGGTGACTGGCCGATACCCTGAATAGTTCATGAGTATTTTCAAGAAGCTCCTCCGAACCGGCGAGGGTAAGAAGCTCAAAGCCCTTGCAGGTCTCGTCCCTGAGATTGGCGCACTCGAACCTGAGATGCAGCGCCTCTCCGACGATGAACTCAAAGCCAGGACCGTCGACTTCCGCCAGCGCCTCGACAACGGCGCGCACATCGACGACATGCTTCTCGAAGCGTTCGCGGTTGTCCGTGAGACCGCCACCCGCACCATTGGCCAGCGTCACTACGACGTCCAGATGATGGGCGGCGCTGCGCTCCACTTCGGCTGGGTGGCGGAAATGAAGACTGGTGAAGGCAAGACCATCACCTCGACGCTGCCGGTGTACCTGAACGGCCTCACCGGCGAAGGCGTCCACGTCGTCACGGTGAACGAGTACCTCGCAACACGCGACGCCGAGTGGATGGCACAAATTCACGGCTGGCTGGGCCTCACCACCGGCCTCGTGACCCCGAGCGCCAACCGCGATCAGGCCGCCAAGCGAGCGCAGTACGCCTGCGATGTCACGTACGGCACCAACAACGAGTTCGGCTTCGACTACCTGCGCGACAACATGGCCATGTCGCCCGACGCCCTCGTGCAGCGCAACCACCAGTTCTGTCTGGTGGACGAGATTGACTCCATCCTCATCGACGAAGCACGCACCCCGCTCATCATCAGTGGGCGTCTCGCAGACGCAGCCCAGCTGTACTACAAGTTCGCGTCCATCGTCCGTGGTCTGCGTCGTGACGACCACTACGACGTGGACGAAGAGAAGCGCATCGTGGCGCCCACCGAGGAAGGCATCCACGCTGTGGAACGTGCCCTCGGTATCGAGAATCTGTACGACTCCGTGCAAGCCAACTACGTGCACCAACTCCAGGCAGCGCTGAAAGCCAAAGAACTGTTTCTGCGCGACAAGGACTACATCGTCGCCGACGGTGACGTGAAGATCGTGGACGAGTTCACGGGTCGTGTCCTCGACGGACGCCGCTGGTCCGAAGGTCTGCATCAGGCAGTGGAGGCCAAAGAGGGCGCCAAGATCAAGGAAGAGAATCAAACCCTCGCCACGATCACCCTGCAGAACTACTTCCGCCTCTACGACAAGCTTGCCGGCATGACGGGAACGGCCGAGACCGAAGCCGCCGAACTGCACGCCACCTACGGGCTGCATGTGGTGCCGATACCGACGAACCTTCCACTGGCCCGCAAAGATCAGGTGGACCTTGTCTACAAAACCGAAGACGGCAAGTACCACAACGTCGCCGCTGACATCGCCGAGCGTTACAAGGTGGGCCAGCCGGTACTGGTAGGCACCATCTCGGTGGAGAAGTCCGAGAAGCTCAGCCGGATCCTCACGCAGAACGGTGTGCCTCATGAAGTCCTGAACGCCAAGCAGCACTTCCGTGAGGCCGAGATCGTTGCGCAGGCGGGCCGCCTTCACTCGGTGACCGTGGCAACGAATATGGCCGGGCGTGGGGTGGACATCGTGCTCGGCGGCAACGCCGACGGCATGGCTCAGCGCGACGCACGTGCTGAAGGACTCGACCTTGATTCCGACGAAGGTAAGGCCCGGGTTCTGGAGCTTGAGAAGAAATACAAACCCGAAACTGAAGCCGAGGGTGAGGTTGTTCGTGAGTTGGGCGGTCTCTATGTGCTCGCCACCGAGCGCCACGACAGCCGCCGTATCGACAATCAGCTGCGTGGTCGATCCGGTCGTCAGGGCGACCCGGGGGAGAGCCGCTTCTACCTCTCACTCGAAGATGACCTCATGCGTATCTTTGCCACCGGCACCATGCAGTGGGTAATGGACAAGGCGCTCGATGAAAACGTCGCCATCGACTCCAAGATGGTCACCAAGGCCGTGGAACGCGCCCAGACCACCGTGGAACAGAAGAACGCCGAAGCTCGCAAGAATGTCCTCAAGTACGACGAGGTAATGAACGAGCAGCGCAAAGTCATCTACGCCCGACGCAAGCAGATCCTTGACGGCGCAGACCTGCGCGACGAAGCGCTTGAACATCTGGCCCAGGCTGTAGATTCCACGATCGCCATTCACGCCGAGACCGATGTTCCCCGTGAATGGGAACTCGATACCCTCCAAAGCGATCTGTTCGGTCTGTGGCCGACCCAGATCTCGTCAGAGATGCTCGCCGAAGCACCCACTACCGACGCGCTGTACGAACTGCTGATGTCTGATGCTCTCGTGTACTACGAGACCCGTGAGCTTGAGGTCGGCGCTGTCGCCATGCGCGAGATTGAACGCCAGGTCATGCTGCGCATTCTCGACACCAAGTGGCGGGAACATCTCTACGAGATGGACTACCTCAAGGAGGGCATCAACCTTCGTGCCCTCGGCCAACGCGACCCGCTCACCGAGTGGCAGCGTGAAGGCTTCGAGATGTTCACCGAGATGATGAACAGCGCATCGCGTGACTTCGTCACCTACGTGATGCACGTGCAGGTCAAGGTGGAAGGCGGCGAAGAGGGTGTTGCTGCAGACCTCGCCGGGGAAGATCGTGACCCGCTCGGCGTCACGGCCGTGAAGGACGACGCAGCGAAGGCGGTCCCCATCACCAGCGGGACCGTTGCTGAAGGTCGTGATCAACTCCGCAATAACGAGGTCGTGGCGAAGGCCACCAAAGATGCTCCCGATTCCGTGGCCGCCAACGAGACGGGTCGCGTAGCGCCGGTTGTGAAAAGTGCGCAAGAGCGCATCGGGCGCAACGATCCCTGCCATTGTGGTTCGGGCAAGAAATTCAAGCAGTGCCACGGACGTTGACGCTCCTTTGAGCGCGCCGTCCCCTTGCTTTCACGTTCTTCCCATCGATCCACCGACGTCGAGTCCACTCACGAGTTTGGCCCATCATGCAAGACTTTTCCGACGACATCGCAGCTCTGCGCAAGCGGCTTGGCGAAGCTCACGGCTATCTCGGCATCGACGATCTGATCGTCCGCCAGCCGGAGCTGGCTGAACTTGCCGCGCAGCCGGACCTGTGGGACGACCAGGACCAGGCCCGAAAGATCACCGGCGAACTGTCCTCGGTAACCGATGACATCGAGTTGTACAACAGACTCGACAGCGACATTCAGGACGTCGACACGCTCGCTGAGTTGGCTGCTGAGGAGGAAGACGAATCTCTGGTTGATGAGATCGTGTCCGCAGTGGCCGCCATTGCCGAAACATTCGAAGCGCTCGAGCTCCGAGCCCTGTTCCAGGGCGAGTTTGACGAGCGCGACGCGGTCTGCAAGGTGCAAGCCGGCGAAGGCGGCACTGATTCTCAGGACTGGGCGGAGATGCTCATCCGAATGTACATGAAGTGGGCTGAGCGGCGCGGCTTTGAGCTGGAAGTACTCGCAGCACAGGACGGCGGCGAGGCGGGCATTTCGTCGGCGGAGTTCATGGTGAAGGGTCGCCATGCGTTCGGCCTGATGCGATCCGAACACGGCGTGCATCGTCTGGTGCGCATCTCGCCGTTCAACAAGGAGGGCAAGCGCCAGACCGCCTTCGCATCGCTGCAGGTTGTTCCGTTCTTCGAGGAAGTCACCGAGATTGAGATCGACGAAGGCGACCTGCGCATTGACACGTACCGGGCCTCAGGAGCCGGTGGTCAGCACATCAACGTGACCGATTCAGCCATACGTATAACCCATATCCCCACCGGTCTCGTCACCACGTGTCAGAACGAACGGAGTCAGCACCAGAACAAAGATCGGGCCATGCAGATGATGGGCTCCATGCTGCTGGCGCTCGAACGTCAGAAACGTGATGATGAGATAGCGCAGATTGCCGGCGCGGCAAAGAACGTTGGCTTCGGCAGCCAGATTCGGTCCTACGTGATGCATCCGTACCAGATGGTCAAGGATCTTCGTTCGGAGTTTGAAACCGGCGCCGTGGACAGCGTGCTCGGCGGCGGTATCGAACCTTTCATGGAGGCGTATCTGCGCTGGAGCCGTGAACAGTCCAACTGACGAGCTGAGCGAGTAGGCCCAGCGGCCTCGTCGGCGAGCCGACCAAGAGCGAAGAGACACATCGGAGTTCGGGCCGACAGGCGTCTGACCGCTACTTCGCCAAAGCCCTCTGACCACCTTTTGGTGGGGTCAGGGTGTACTCTTGCACCGCATTCCAGCGCCGCTATCGATGGACAGAAATCCTCCAACATGATCAAGCTTGAAGGCGTCACCAAGGTCTACAAGGGTGACGTCGTTGCTCTCAGAGAAGTCTCTTCGGAGATCCAAAAAGGTGAGTTCGTCTTCCTCGTTGGCCCGTCCGGGTCAGGGAAGTCCACCTTCATCCGTCTCCTCAACAAGGAGGAGACGCCTGACGTTGGAAAGATCTTTGTTGCCGGCAAGGACATCGGCGAGCTGAGCGGATGGCGCGTCCCCTATCTGCGCCGCAATATTGGCTGCATCTTCCAGGACTTCAAGCTACTCAGCAACCGCACCGTGGCCCAGAACGTCGCCTTCGCGCTAGAGGTGATCGGTCGCCCGAAGCACGTCATCCGTACCCAGGTTCCCGCAATTCTCGAGCTTGTCGGTCTCACGAGCAAGACGAACAACTACCCGGACGAGTTGTCCGGTGGTGAGCAGCAGCGCGTATCCATCGCCCGTGCATTCGTGAACCGTCCACTCATTCTTCTTGCTGATGAGCCCACGGGAAATCTTGACCCGGCGACGTCGGTGGGCATCATGCGTCTTCTGGACCGCATCAACAAAGTCGGTACCACTGTGGTCATGGCCACGCATGATCGGGGCATCGTGGACACCATGCGCCGCCGTGTGATTGAGCTTGACCGCGGCGTTGTGGTTCGTGACCAGGCCCGTGGAGTGTACGAGTAGATGCTCACCAGGGCCGGATACATCACGCGCGAGCTGTGGTACAGCCTCAAGCGGAATCCTTCGCTGTTCTTCGGAACGCTGATAACCGTTGCGGTTTCACTGACGCTGCTCGGTTTCGGTCTGCTTGTCCTCAACTCGGTCAGCCAGGCAACAGAACGCTGGCAGGGTGACATCGAATTCATTGTCTTCATGAATCCGGACGCCACGGAATTGCAGGACACCGCCATTCAGGATCTACTCGACGCGAATCCCGCCGAGATCAACCGCTGGGAGTACTTCGATCAGGCCAAGGCCTTCGAGGAGTTCCAGGAGTTGTTCAAGGAATCGCCAGAGCTCATCGAGAGCATCAGTCAGGATGTGCTTCCGCCGTCCTATCGTGTCGTTCCCGTGAACGTCGATCCGGACGTGGTGGCAGGTCTCGCTGAACAGTTCCAGGCCAAGCCGGGCGTCAAGCGTGTGGTTCTGGCCACGGAGGTGCTTCGCCAGCTTGAGGAGCTTTCGTCCAAGATCACGGCTGTGCTCTGGTTCTGCGCCGGTGTCTTGTTGCTCGCTGCGGTGCTGCTGGTGTTCAACACCATTCGAACGGCCATCTTCGCACGGCGTCGTGAGATTGAGGTCATGCGTCTTGTTGGTGCCTCGAACTGGTACATCCGTTTCCCGTTCCTTGTTGAGGGAACCGGTCAGGGGCTGCTGGGCGGGTTGTGTTCCATACCGGCGCTGCTTCTGTTGAATACGCGCTTCGCTGACTTTGCTGGTGGCGATGACCCGGAGGAAGCCGCGTTCACGCTGCTGAATGCGTTTGTGATCGATTCTGTGCGGGTCTGGGAGATCGGTTTGGTCATGGGTCTGACCGGCGCTGCAATCGGGGCGTTTGCCTCCATGATTGCCATCACCCGCTTCCTGGACGTCTGATTCGGTCCTGTTTGGGCGAATTTCACCAGAATCATGTGTTTTGAAGGTACGAAGCGATGCCACCTGGGTAGTTTTTCCTCTGGCTCACAACGTCTGAACAAGTGACGATAGACATTGATGGAAACTGATTCTCGCAGAACCGTTCCGGTTCTCGTTCTGGCGGCAGTTGTGCTGTCCATGCTGCTGCTCGGTCTCCCGACCGTGTTCGCCAGCGCGAATGCGGGCGCCATGGGTGTTGGGCTGCAGTGTCTCGAAGGTCAGATCGCTACTGCTGATGGCAACGGCTGCCTGCTTGCGCCCCCCACCGCCACCCCGGTTCCGAGCCCGCCAACTGCTGACACCGAAGCTGGCGGTCAAGGCGAAGCAAATGCTGAAGTCGAAGGGGAAGTTGGTTCTGAGGCGAACCCTGGCGATGGTGACGACGGACCCGACTCCCAAGCCTGTGACGCTGCGTCTGAGGAAGGTACAGAGGGCGAGGACAGGTGCGCTCCCAGCGGACCGAACTGGTGCACTGAAGGTCAGACACCTGAAGAAGACGGTTGCAAGGTTGAGCCACCGAGGTGTCCAAGGGGATTCGCAGAGAACGCCAGGGGTGCGTGCTACGAAGTTCTTGACCGGAACCACCCCTGCATTATCGCCGGGCGTGCTCCAGCGGATGTCACCACGAACGCCGTCCTCGCCACCTACACCTATATCCCGGCATCGGGTGAGTGCGTGACCCAGACCGATTTCCGTCAGCGAGTGCAGAACTTCGAAGCGACAGCTGAGAAAGAACGCGAAGCACTCGTCGCCCTTCGCGGGGTAACCGACGAAGTCGTTGCGCTCGAAGTGGAACTGGACGGACTGGACGAAGAGTTGCTTCTGGTTCGTCGCGATCTTCTCGCAGCTGAAGTGGAGGCCCGTTTCGCCGAAATCCGGCGCGACGCCAAGGATCGAGAACTCGAAGCGGTTCGGGCCGAACTTGAAGATCAACGTGAGCTGTTCAAGCGCGAGGCCGTCGAGGCGTACATGGGAGGCAACAACGCCGAGGCGTTCGCCGGTGCAATCCTGACCTCGTCTGATGTGAACCAACTCGAAGCCACCATCGACTACGCCAGTGCAATCCTCGATGACCAGCAGGCCACCATCGATCGGGTAACTGACCTTGAGGCCCGAACCCGGGAGCTGGTGGAAGAACTGTCGGAGGCCATCGAGGTTGCCCGCCGCGCCGCAGCCGACATCCGTGCCGTGGAACAAGACGTTGAACGCCTGATGACCGAGCGCCAGATTGTGCTCGCTGAACGTGAGTCGCAGGTACTGGTCGAGGCCGAGGCCATCGCCGCTATTCGCGAAGACAAAGAGCTGTACGCAGCTGAGCTGGGATCCCACGCGGAAGAGTCCAAAGAGATCGAAGGCATCATCCTCGAAGCCCAGTTCCTTCAGAGTGGGCAGAGCAGCGCACCAGGCGCCATGTACCCGCCGCTCGATCCGCTGATCATGGGTTCCGGCTTTGGACCGCGCATCCACCCCATCCTCGGCTATGTCCGTCAGCACGACGGCATTGACATGAGCGCCCCCTCTGGCGCCCTGATTCGCGCCACTGCGGACGGCACCGTCATTCTTGCCGGCCCCATGGGCGGCTACGGCAATGCCGTGGTCATCGATCATGGTGACCTGGTCTCCACGCTCTACGCCCACCAGAGTTCGATCGCTGTCTCGCTGGGCGATACCGTGGCCCGAGGTGACATCATTGGTGCCGTTGGTTCAACCGGTCTGTCCACCGGTCCGCACCTGCACTTCGAAACCCGACTCAACGGCGTGCCCGTTGACCCCATGCCGTACCTGATAGGCACCGGTGAACGCCTTGACCTTGACGAGTCTGGCGAGGACACCGCAGGCGGCGAATGGGACCCAATTCTGGAAAGCCTGGCCGCTCGGCTCGGAGCTGAGAGCGCCGAGGATCTGATTGAAGAGGGCTTTGAGGGCGATATCGAGGACCTGAGCGCTCTGTTGCTGGGCGGTGGAGACGACCTGGTCGGACGTGAGCCCGAGTCCGAGGACCGCAGCAGTGCCGGTGACACGTTCATCAACGCAGACGACGAGCAGCGCGCCGATTCGGCGGGCACCGCTCAACGTGGTCCCGACAGTCTCACAAGCCTCGTCGATGCCGACGAAGAAGACGTTCAGATCGACTGACGTCGCCACACGGCACGCAGTCACGGACTAGCGTTCACTACCAGAGTCGTCGCTGGCCGTAGGCCAGCTGTCCAAGGAGTGAACATGCCACATGAGGTCCGGGGCGTCATCGCCCGCGCCAAAGGCGAGCCCGTCAGCATTGAAACCATCATCGTTCCGGATCCCGGTCCGGGTGAGGCTCTCGTCAAGATCCAGGCGTGCGGTGTCTGCCACACCGACCTGCACTACCGCGAAGGCGGCATCAACGACGAGTTCCCGTTCCTCCTTGGGCATGAAGCGGCAGGAATCGTCGAAGAAGTCGGCGAAGGCGTGACCGATGTTGAACCAGGCGATTTCGTGGTACTGAACTGGCGCGCCGTGTGTGGCAATTGTCGCTCGTGCAACAAGGGCAGGCCCCAGTACTGCTTCGACACGCACAATGCCACGCAGAAGATGACGCTGCAGGACGGCACAGAACTGAGCCCGGCGCTTGGCATTGGCGCCTTTGCAGAGAAGACACTCGTGGCTGCGGGGCAGTGCACCAAAGTAGACCCGGAAGCCAGCGCGGCAACCGCCGGACTCCTCGGATGCGGCGTGATGGCTGGCATCGGCGCTGCAATCAACACCGGCGGCGTGAGCCGCGGTGACTCTGTTGCGGTCTTCGGCTGCGGTGGCGTGGGAGATGCGGCCATCGAAGGGGCCCGCCTTGCCGGTGCGTCCACCATCATCGCGGTCGACATCGACGATCAGAAGCTTGAATGGGCCAAAGAGTTCGGCGCCACTCACTGCATCAATTCCTCTGAGGTTGATCCGGTCGAGAAGATTCGCGAGCTCACCGACGGTCACGGCGTCGACGTCGCCATCGAAGCTGTTGGTCTGCCCAAGACCTACGAGCAGGCGTTTTTCTCCCGTGACCTTGCAGGCACAGTGGTGCTTGTCGGCGTACCGAACCCGGAGATGAAGATAGAGCTGCCGCTGATTGAGATCTTCGGCCGTGGAGGTTCGCTGAAGTCCTCCTGGTACGGCGACTGTCTGCCCAGCCGAGATTTCCCGATGCTGATCAACCTGTACATGCAGGGGCGTTTGAACCTCGACAAGTTTGTCTCCGAGCGTATTGCGCTTGAAGATGTTGAGGCCGCCTTCCACAAGATGGAAGAGGGCTCCGTGTTGCGTTCCGTCGTGGAGATTCACTGATGGGACACATCGACCATCTCATCACATCCGGCATCTTCTCCCTTGACGGCGAGGACTTCGACGTCGACAACAATGTTTGGATCGTTGGCGATGATCGCGAATGTGTGGTTCTTGACTGCGCCCACGATCACGAAGCCATCATTGGAGCGGTCGGAGACCGAGCGCTCAAGGCCATTGTGTGTACCCACGCTCACAACGATCACATCAACGCCGCTGCTGAGGTGGCCGAGCATTTCAACGCTCCCATCTGGCTGCATCCCGACGACACCATGTTGTGGGAAGCCGTGTATGCGGATCGCCGGGTCGACGCGCCGCTGTCTGACGGTCAGTCGTTCACTGTTGGCGGTATGGACGTCAACGTAATCCACACTCCGGGTCATTCGCCCGGAGGGTGTTGCCTGCACCTTCCGAGCGAAGGCATTCTGTTCTCCGGCGACACGCTCTTCAGCGGCGGACCGGGCGCGACGGGGCGTTCGTTCTCCAGCTACGAGGTGATCCTGGACTCCATCGAGCACAAGCTGTTCTCATTGCCCGACGACACCACGGTCCATACCGGCCACGGCGACAGCACCAGCATCGCCGCAGAGTCAGACTCCCTGGCCGGGTGGAAAACCAAACTCACCGAGAGCTAGTCCCACTCACGGTGTGTCTGACACCGTCAGGTCAGGCAACTGAGCCTGGATCTGGCCGTTGGCTTCGCGAGAGGCGAACACGGCGATGTTGGCCCGTTCTTCGCGTTGGCCTCCCGCGCCCAGGTATGACCCGTTGCCTGAGCAGTCGAAGCGCCACCAGTGGGTGCAGCAGATGATCTCGTCACCATCAATGGACCCCTCGGCTGCAAGGTGGCTGTGCTGATGCGGACATCGAGCGTCCATCACGCACGGACTGCCATTACTTGACCGCCAGACCACCAAGTCCTGCTCGCCAACTACGACCGCTTCGATGTGGCCCTGCTCAACGCTGTCAGCTGCGGCGACAGGGGTCCACGGAATCTCGCTCATGGAGGAAGGCTATTGTCCTTCCATGAGTAGCGAAACGATATGAGTACCGAAGCGAAGTTGGATCCGGATCGATTGAACGCAATGGTGCGCACCGTCTGGTCGTACCGCCAGGGTGAGATGGTTGCGCTCATGATGCACTTCGGTGATCGGCTTGGTATCTACCCAGCGATGAAGGGCCTTGGTCCTGTCACTGCAGGTGAGCTCGCCGAGATCACCGGGCTTCATGAGCGGTGGTTGCAGGAGTGGCTCATGTCGCAAGCTGCGGCAGACCTGGTCGAGTCCGAAGACGGACTGGCATTCGAACTCACGAGAGAGGGCGCAGCGGTGCTGGCCGATCGTGATTCCCTTACCTTTGCTGGCTCCGCAATGGGTGGGCCGCAGCCAACCCATGTGGTGGACAAGCTGGCCGACTCCTTCAAGTCGGGTGTTGGTCTCACCTACGACGATCACGGCGAGCACGAGGCGGTGTCAGTAGAGCAGGCGTTCGGCAACTGGACGGAGCACGTGCTCGTCCCCAAGCTCGTTCCCGCTTTCCCTGGTCTGGCGGATCGTCTGAGCGATGGCGCACGCGTGGCCGACGTCGGCTGCGGCGCCGGCTTTGCCTTGCGCCTGTTGCAGGCTGCCTACCCCGCATCCACCTACGAGGGGTATGACCCTTCCGAACATGCCATCAACCTGGCCCGACAGCGGTGCGAAGAGACCGGCAATGAGATCACCTTCCATCAGGAGCCCAGCTCGAAGATGGATGGCACCTACGATGTCATTCTGACGCTTGACTGCCTGCACGACATGACTCGTCCAGATCTCACCGCCGCGGACATTCGTTCCCACATTGCCGATGACGGCGTGTGGATCATCAAGGAGATTCGCTCCTACGCGGACTTCAAGAAGAATCGGAAGAACCCAATGCTGGCCATGCTCTACGCCACGTCCGTGTCAGTCTGTATGTCGTCGGCAATGTCCGAGGAAGGCGGTATGGGTCTTGGCACGCTCGGACTCAACGAGGAAGCGCTGACGGAGCTTGTGACCAACGCTGGCTTCTCGACGGTCGTCGTACATGACTTCGAGGACCCGATGAACCTGTACTACGAAGTGCGGCCTTGACCGATTCAGAGTCTGCGCTGCAGATTCGCCTTATTGGTCCTGACGAAACGGGAGCTCTCTGGTCGCTGCAGCGCGCAGCATTCGTGGACGAGGCGATGCTCTATGGCACGCCCGAAGTGCCGGCGCTGCTCGACACACACGACGATGTGTCCCGGCGGATCGAAGCGTCCGACTTCACGCTTGTTGGGATTGAATCAGACCGGATTGTAGGTGCGGTCTCCGTTCGTGACTATCGACCCGGCGGTGCGGATATCGAACGGTTGATGGTTGCCCCGGATTGTCGCCAGCGGGGGATTGCTGGTGAGCTCATGGCCGCGGCTGAGGCGGCTATCCGTTTGAGTGGGGCAGAGCGAGTTCAGCTGATCGTTGGCGAACTGGCAGTCGACAACCAGCGTCTCTACGAGCGCCTCGGATATCGAGCTGAGGACCGATTCCCGCTGGAGGGTTATGCGCATGTCACGCTCATCACGATGGCAAAGCCGCTCGGCCCGGGCGAGGATGCGTTGGGCGGTTTCACCGGACAGGTGCGGTTGCGCAGCGCAGACCGCGAGTTGGGCTTTGTCCGAGTGAAGCTCGCGTTGGGAGCGGAGCCGACGTCGGGAAAATCGCGAGATCTGCCCTGGAGCGGCTTGATTCTTGGCAGCGACTATCTGATGTGGGGAGCAAACCACAAGCAACTCACCCTCGAGTTCGCCGACGGTGAACGAGCCGACGTCATCGTCCGTGCCACCGGCCGGCTCATCGGACAGAACGCCCCGCCAGCCAACCTCACCCCCACCGACCTGCCTGACGAGGCCCACTTGTAACGCGGTGTATGACACCGCGTCGATGGGCGCCCCGTGTTTACTGCCGGTGTCGTGTTGGATGTTTTTGCGTCAGCAAAAACTCCAGTTTGAGTCGATCCGCCAGGATCGTGCTCAATACGTGGAGCTGGGGGGAATCGAACCCCCGTCCGTCAAGTGGTTACCGAAAGCGCTACGACCATTCCCGGTTCACCACTATGCGGCTGTGGTTACGCCGGGTCGTATGGCCAACAAGTTGGCCCTCCGCTCAGTCTTTCCTGAACGTCAGCGGTCTTTCTCGCCGTCAGCGGTCTTTCCCAGCTGTCCTCCACTGCTTCTGTTGCCAGGCTGCAGTGGACAGGCCCCGCCAGCCCCGTAGGGCCGCGATGGTGTTTGCATTTGCTTACTGACTAATCAGGCTGCGAGTGCAAACGAAGGCTGATTTTGGTTGCCTTGTTTTTGTGTGCCCTGTTTAAGGAGTCTGAGCAACTCCGGTCGCACAGTTCGATTTCCGTCCTCGGCGTCGAAACCCTTCAGCCCCGGGATGAAAAACAATCGTTGTGTTCACGCTTCATTGCCAGTCTGCCAGTCTGCGGAAGCCCGGTGGCACAACGATCGAATGTCAAAGAACAGATGCCAATCGTATCGGCGAGCCGACCTCGGAGCGACGGGATTTCTTTCGGGAGTTTTGGGTGCCCCCAGGAAGCATGCGGGTCTGGGTAGGGTTTCGACTGCGATGAAGAAGATCAAATGGATGATGGCCGTGGTGGCACTGACGCTCTTGGCGACGTCGTGCATTGGGGAAGACCCAACCGTTTCAGCTGCGTCCTCTGTTGAGGCCGCCGCGCCGGCATTGGATACGGCAGCTGATGTTGCCGTTGATGATGGTCTTCCTGCCGACGATGTCGGCGACCCGGCGCCAACGAAGGGGGCCGTGTCCAACGCGACCGCGCCTGTCGATGAGTCTGTGACTGACGCTGGCGAGGGGGAACCGACTCAATCCATGCCGGATGACTCGGTACCTGAACCCGAGGCTGAGCCGATAGATGAAGCTCCTGTCGAGGAGGCTGCTCCGGTCGATGACGGTCTGACGGTCGACGAACGAGCAGAACAGAGCGTGGCCACGCTTGTTGCTGCAGATCATCCGTTTGACTACGAAGTTGTTGGCGTCTCTGATGGAGCGAAGACCACGTTGCGCGAGGTGGTCGATGGCGACCGTCCGGTTCTGCTGTGGTTCTGGGCTCCCCATTGACCAACCTGTCGGGCCGAAGGGCCCGCCGTTGAGCAGTTTGCTCGCGACCACAAGGACATACAGGTCATCGGTCTTGGAACCCAGGACGACTTTGCGTACACCCAGAACTTCATCGAACACACCGGCGCAACCACGCCCACCATGTTGTGGGATCCAACGTTCGGCACCTGGCAGCAGTTGGGAATCACCATCAACTCACAGATGATGGTGCTTTCACCTGGGCTTGATGAAGGAACCCAGCCGTTCTTCGGGTTCGACTCCGGCGTACAGGAACAGATCCTGATGCTGGCTGAGGACCTACGCTAGAAGCAAGTGTTCAGCGTCGCCGCTGTGATGTTCAGCGTCGCCGCTGTGCGCTCATGGCTTTGCGGGCTTCCATGTCTGCGTCACGCGCAGCCAGGTCCCGGCGCTTGTCTTCGGTCTTCTTGCGGCGTCCGCTACTGAGCTCAATCTTGGCTCGGCCATTCTTGAAGTACAGCTTGACAGGTACAAGCGTCATACCGTCGTTGTCGGTTGCCACCCGGATCTGATTGATCTCCCGTCGGTTGACCAGTAACTTCTTTGGTCGGTCCGGATCGTGCGCAAACGCCGTACCAGAGTGCGAGTACGGGGCAACGTGCAGGTTGTACAGCCACAGCTCGTTATTCTTGACACGTGCGTACGCCTCGTTGATCCGAACGTTCGACTCCCGCAACGCTTTGACCTCGCTGCCAACGAGCACAATGCCGCACTCCCATGTGTCGGTGAGCGCGAAGTCATGTGACGCGCGTCGGTTCGACGCAATGGTCGCGTTGTTCGGATCCCGTTTGGGATCAGGTTTGCCCTTCTTCGCCATGGGCGGCACGGTAGCCTCGCTTCTGTGCTTCGACTAACCGAATCCGTTTCCTCGGCCATGCTCGCCCATGCGGTGCGCGGCGCCCCATGGGAAGCCTGCGGCCTTTTCGGGGGACGATATGGCTCCGATCTGGTTACCGAGTTCGTCCCGATGTCCAACGCTGCAGCCTCGCCGGTCATCTACCGACTCGATGCTCAGGAACAGTTGGACGTCGAGACAAGCATCGAGGCAGCGGGTCTCGCAACACTTGGCGTGATGCACAGCCATGTGCAGACCGCTCCATATCCGTCAGCAACCGATATCGCCGATGCAGCCCGGTTCGATCCGCTTGGCACCATGCACTTTGTCATCGTTTCCCTCAAGCGCGCCGAACCCGTACTGCGAAACTTCCGGATCATCGATGGCGCCGTGCGTGAGATTCCGGTGAAGGTGGTTCCCAACCAGTAATGGGGACCATCCTCCTCATCATTGTTGGGATCTTCGCTCTCGTCTTCGCCCGGGCAACGATGTCTCGTATCGACGACATCACCGATCGCGACATTCGCTGGATCCAGAAGGTTGGCACCGCTGACGGCGCCGTGTTCGAACTCATCCGGTCCTACCTTTACCGGCTGCGTATCCACCGGTGGATGGGAGCCACGGCCGGGGTCGTCTTCGCTATTCTCCTCAGCCAGGGCGCTGGTGTGCGCACGACAGCGGGCATCGGAGCTGACGCCCCGTGGGCTGATGTGGTCTTTTGCGGACTGTTCGGGATGTTGCTGTGCTCACTTCTGGCGGAGTCGAACCGTGTACTGCCGCTGCTGGTGCGACGCAGCAGGGAGGACGCAGTTGCTTCCGTGCGAATTCAGTCCAGTTGGTTGCAACCGTTCAGCTGGATGCTCACCGCGTCGGTGGTGCTTCTTGCCCTTGTGGAATCAGACGGGCGGGCCAACGGCCTGGCGATCATGGCGGTGATCTTTGCGGTCGTCTACGGAATCTTCCTGGCGGTTATCCGAGGCGGGAAGCGGCCGTTGCGAGCGCTCGACATTCGCCACGCTGATGACTCGCTGCGAGAATACGCGGAGAACAGGGTGGCACTTGAAGCGGTTGCAACTGCGGTGCTGCTTGGGGGATGGGCGTTCTCCACGACTGTTCTGGCCGGCAGAGGCTTCGCTGGGTTGTTGCTGATGGCATCGTTGGGCATCTCGTTCGCCCTGCTGGTGCAGAGTCGGCCGTATCCAGCCCGCTCCTGATGGACGAAGCGTCAGCGCTCGCCGCGGTCGGTTGCCGCGACCAACCCGAAGAGATAGTCCTCGGCGGTAACCAACAGCTTTGTTGATGAACAGCTGAGAGAGCCGGTCGACACCTCGCTGCCTTCCGCGTTGAGCAGGACGTAGCTTCCGTCGGGCGTTGAGGTGTTCAACCGGAGGCGTTCCAAAGTGCCGATTGGTGTGCTGAGACGGGGGACGACCTCGACCGTCGTTGGGTCGTTGTCGATCTCCAACCCGAAGTTGCTCCAGTCGACTGCGAGGTTGACACCTGATCCGATACCGACCTCGGCTCCAACCGCTGCGGTGAAGTTCAAGTCAACCGATGCAAGGAACGGTTCTTCGTCGAAACCCATATCAGGGATGGCCAGCGGATCGGTGAACACCTCAACCACGGTCACGTTGAAGTTGGCGCTGGTACAGCTCGTCTGCTCCACCCTCGTGGCACGGGACTCGATGTCGTCAGGGATGGGCAGCGAACGAATGGCATTCGCCAGACCGCGGGTTCCGGGGTCGAGGGTTCTGGCCTGCTTGATTACGATCCGTTCCGGGTGCGGTGTTTCTCCGGGAACGAGTTGCGGCCAGCCTGCGGCCATTTCCCGGAACTCGAAGTCCAGTACGACGGTGCTCGACTGCTGGTTGGGGAGCGGGTCGGTGTTCGAAAGGGCAAGCCACTCTCGGGCCACGTCGGTTCCCTGCGCAAAGATCTCCCGAAGTTTGTCGTCGCTGAGGATGCGTTCGCCCGGCGCAACAAGGCTTGAGTCCTGGCGTCGCTCAATCTCGATTCCGCCGTCGGTGAGTCGCACAACGTCCACCTCGGGCAGCGCATTGAGGCCGGGGGTGGGATTCGTGACGCTCTCCGCTCCTGCCTGCACGTTGATGACCATCTCAACTTCGGCATGGGGGTCATTCGCCGGAAGGATGGCAAGGGTGAAGACGCCGTTGCTGAGCTCGAGCGGGTCGTCGAAGCGGGCGTGGACCAGCACGGCCATGGCGCCCGATTCGTGGTCCACATTCTCAAGCTGGCGTTCCTCGAAAGCCTCGAAACTCCAGTAGGAGGCCCACGTCTTTTTGATGGCCCACTCGAGTGACTTCTTCTGATCCTTCTCCGCGGTTTGCAGCTCGGGGGAGCGGAAACCGGTGTTGGAGTCATAGAGACCGGCGCCATTGAAGCCCTCGATGTCTTCCACCGAACTCGATGAACGGAACCGCAGGCCCTGCATCACGTGGTGGTCGGCGTACTGATCTTCCACGAAGGCGGTAATTGCCTGGAGCGTGGCGGTTTTCATTGGAGCGTCACGCAGATAGCTCTTGAACCCGTCAGCGTCCAGGATGTCGCCGATGATCGTGCCCGAAGGATGGGCGGCGCGGAACTCCTCAGCGAGGACAGTCTCTGACCCCTGCGTGTAGACGTCCGCATAGTCGTTCGGACCTTCCAGCAGGAGGAAGCGGGCCAGCGGCGAATCGACAAACTGCTGATTGGCGAGCATGGCATCGAGAGCCGGTTGCACCTGCTCCAAATGCTCGCGATACGCGGCGACGGTGATGACGCTCGGGCTCTCTGGCATGGTGACTGACCCAGGAGAAAGCAGCCCAAGGAAACCCGCAGCCTTGCCACCGATAAGCGGGCGGAGATCGTCGATGTCAATCTGGCGGCTGATACCTGCCTGCACGGTTGCGAGATCCAACGTCAGGGGAGCATCGGTCAGGTCGATGGTGGGCACCGCAATCGGTGTGTTCGAGCGGAGCTCGAGCCAACGGACGAACTCTGCTTCGGTCATCTGCAGGATGCGGAGTTGATCCGGTGATTTGGTGAGCACGATTGCGGCGGCGCGGACACGGGCCATGGAGTTGAGCGCCGGGTCATCGAGCAGAGCACCCTGGGAGGCATTGGGTATCCCGCGGTTGGCCGCAAGAATATTGACATGAGCGAGGGGCGTTTGCGGATTCTGGGTCAGGAGCGCTGTTGCCGGCGGCAGGTAGTCCGGCACGAACTCGGTGACGAGGATGGACAGCTCGTCGGCTTCGGAGAGTTCCCGACCGTCGTCGCCCGGAGCAATGCGGGTGACCCTCCCGGCACTGATGCCAGCGTTGTACACCTCAACCTGTCCATCTGCGACGAGTTCGGAGTAGCGAACTATCCGATCAGAGAATCGTAGACCTTCGTTCTCCATGCGCTGGGCAGTGATCTCCTGTTGCGGAGAGCGCACAACCCACTTCAGGTTGTCGCCAATCTCAGGAGGTACATTCGCAATAATCCGGTCGAAGAACTGGGCAATGATTTCCGGGCCGCCCGTGTCCTGAAACTCGAGCTCCAGTAACCAGCTCTCCGATTCTGTCTCTGAAGCGGGTACGAAGACAACCGATCCCAGACCGAAGTGACGTCCGCTGAACCCAAGCTGCAGCATGCGGTCCGGCCGGCTGTCGGTGCCGGCCATCGCATAGAAGTCGGTCGTTGCGAGACGATCGTCGCGAAAGAACTCGAGTCCAAGTGGGAGATTGTCCTGACGAGGGAGTGCCCACTCGTAGACCTCGTCAACGGTGTCGAAGCTCAGATTCTGCACCGGCTGATCAGGCGACCCGGGTACGGACCTTCCGTTGAGCAGACGGAACCAGTACCACTCGTCGTGCAGGGTGTAGAAGTTGCTGTCGTAGAAGACGACGTCGGCTTCGCGAAAGAAATCGATGATGGTGAACTTGGTGATCTGCTGGCCGCCGACGGCAGAACGCGACAGCGAGAAGTAGTCGTCTCGTTCGGTGAGCGTGGCAAGCGTGTGCGTAACCCAGCCGTCTTCCTCAACATCAGTGCGGGGCGCAGGCTTTGGCGTGGGAGTTGGTGTTGGCGGCCCGGTTGTGGCGGTTGGACCAGGCGTGGGCGCTGTAACGACAGCCGTCGCAACGGGGGCGTCAGGGGCGGGGCCCGGGTCGTCGCCGCCAATGGTGGGTGTGGGACTGTCCGGAACAGGCAGGTCCGGTGCTGTGGCCTTCTCAGAACCGTTACAAGCGCTCAAAAGGGCGACGAAGAGCACAATGCTGAAGAGGCGGCGCAGAACCGCTGGTGACTCACTCATACCTGTATGACGTTTCATGAGCCCCTGTCGTTCCCCAACACGCCAAAATAGTAGGCGTCAGCAGCCAATCAGTCGTCGCGGAGGATGTCGCCCCACAACATGCGTCGGCCTTCGGTGCCCAGCCACAGACCGGCGAGGACCACAAATATTGCGGCAATGGCGAGCGGAAGCGTGTTCTCGGTTGGTCCGGTCTCAGCAAGATCTGGTGCGCCGGGTACCGGTGTGGGAGTGGGCGTGGGATCTGGCACCGGCGTGGCTGTGGGATCCGGCACGGGCGTGGATGTCGGCTCCGCCGCGTCCTCGGTGTCGTCAGCGTCGCCGGTGTCGTCAGCGTCGCCGGTGTCCGCAGCGTCGATGGTCGTGATGCGGTTGGTCCCTTCCGCCGGATACTCCGCAGCGGTGATCTCGCCGTTGAGCCCGATCTCCACATGCTCGGCGAGCGCCTGCTGGTAGGAGAGGCCCACCCGGGTGAAGTCAAGATCCCCCAGCGGGTAGCAGTCGCCACCGCGTGCCAGGAAGTCGATGGTGGCCAGGCTGATGTCGCCACCGGCAACGACACTGCCGTCTTCGATGATCTTCGTGCCATCGCTGAGCGTGACATCGACAACGCGGGAACCTTCATTGCCGGTGAGTTCGCATTCGCCGTCACGGTTCACTTCGCGAGCGGGTGCATCCGGGTCGATGGTCATGGTGAACCCGGCGGGTTGCGGGAAGAAGCCTTCAGCCTCTGGCAGGCCGGCAACAGCGTTCTCCAGGAGTTCCTTGAATCGCTCACGGGGGACTTCCGTTACAACGACAAAGTTGCTGAACGGTGCGATGTCGAACGTGTCCGCTTCGGTGAAGTCACCGGCGCTGATCACGGCGTCGTTGCGGATGCCGCCGCCGTTCTGGATGGCGACGACAGGCTCGGTTGCCCCAAAGTCATCTGCATAGCGTTGACCGGCACCGAGAAGCGCATCGGCGAGCAGCGAACCTTCGTTGCTGGTCATGGTGCGAACACTGGAACGCTGACCGTCGAGATCAACCTCGCTGGTACCGAGCACATTGTTGGTGAGGCCCTCAACAGCCTCGGTTATGGGGGTCTCCACACTGCTGACGACGCTGGCGTCGGCATCACCGTCAAGAGCGACACCGATGGACTCACCTGACACACGGCTGACAACGCCTCCTGAGAAGGTGACGGACAGTTGTCCGATGCAGCGGTAGCCGCCCGGGCCGGTCACCAGAGGAACCTGTCGACCCGTGGAGTCTTCGACGATGATGGGGTAGGCGTCTGCGGCTTCCTCGTCCGGTAGGCAGCTGTTGCCGTCGTTCTTGAGCAGTTCGTCGCCGCCGCCGGCGATGACCACGTCCACGCCTTCGAGCTGGGGGATGAGTTCCTTGTCTTCGCTGAGACCCTGGAGGTGGCTGATCAGAATGATGCGGTCAATGCCTTCGGCTTCAAGAGCTGCGACTTCGTCGGCGATTGCGCCAGCGACGTCAGCCTCGATGACGACATTTCGCGGACTGGAGATGTTCGGCAGTCGGGGCGTGATGGCACCGATAACGCCAACCCTGAGGTCTTCCAGCTCGATGATGGTGGAGCCGGCAATCAGATCTTCGTCCACCAGCGCCTGCAGAGAGGGCTCGTCGGATGCGTCGATGTTGGCCGAGAGGAACGGAATCTTCGGGTCGAACGAGTTGATGAAGTTGGCAGCGACATCGGGGCCGAAGTCGAAGTCGTGGTTGCCGAGCGCCATGGCGTCGTAGAGACCGTTGACGGCGGTGGCGTCGAAGTAGGGCGGACCAGCGGCGAGGCTGGCGGTGAACTCTTTGGAGGCAAGAAAGTTGTCACCAGAGGTCAGCGTGATCGTGTTGCCGCCCGACTCTTCCTGCAGGCTCTTGAGCGTGGCCACAAAGCGGGCGATGCCTGGGAAACCGGAGTCTGGGTCGGGGAGCAGCTTGGACTCACCATCGTTGTTGTGCAGAATGGTGACGGTCACCTCGTCCTGAGCACTTGCGGATGGGATTGCTACGACGGTTAGCACCATGACGAGGGCAACCACGGATACGAGGGTTCTTGTAGCGATCCTGGTGACGCCCAACGCGGGCTTGGGAGCAACAAATTGGGGGCGTGATGGGTGCACGTGGAGTTCCTTGATGTCGGCACGTTTCGTGTAGTCAAACACGGCCACCCAACCTAGGGCAAAAGCGAGCTTCGTGCTCGCTACAGTCGCGAAGATGAAGGATCGGCCAATTGGTGTGTTCGACAGCGGCTTTGGTGGCCTGACTGTGGCCCGTGCCCTCATCGATCTCCTCCCACGGGAAGACGTGGTCTACCTCGGTGACACCGCCCGATACCCGTACGGTTCGAAGCCCCAGAACGAGGTACGTGATTACGCGCTGCAAATTGCCCGGCTGCTCGTTCGTGACTTCAATGTGAAGGCGCTTGTGGTGGCCTGCAACACCGCTGCGGCGGCGGCGCTTCGCGAGTTGGAGCGCGAGTTCGATGTTCCGGTCTTCAGTGTCATTGAACCTGGGGTTCGTGCGCTCACCCAGGTAACCAGAAGCGGCCGGGTTGGTGTCATCGGCACGACAGCGACCATTGGCTCGGGCGCATACCAAACTGCCGTTACTGAACTGAATCGCGAATGCGGCGAGCGTCGCATTGAGCTGGTGTGTTGCGCAACCCCCGGGTTCGTCGAGTTCGTGGAGCGGGGGGAGACGGATTCCGAACAGATGCGTATTCTGGCGCAGCGTCTCCTTGCACCGGTGCGCGAAGCGAAGGTTGACTCATTGCTGCTCGGCTGCACGCACTATCCCTTTCTCGCTCGACCGATTGCCGATGCGGTGGGACGCGACGTTGTCCTGGTTTCTTCCGCGGACGAAACTGCCTTTGACGTCGTGCGTCGACTCGCGGGACGTGATCTACTTGGGTCAGGCAATGCAGACGCTGGTACCCATCGCTGGCTTTCTTCGGGCGACACGGAGTGGTTTGCCTCGATGGGGCGCACACTGTCAATGCCCGAAATTGATGAGGTGGACCAGATTGTCTGGGAGGAAATTTGAGCACGCTTGAATTGACCGTGTTGGGATGTTGTGGCTCCTACGCCGGTCCGGGTGGTGCCTGCTCTGGCTACCTCGTCACAGGAGGCGAGGCATCGGTTTGGCTTGACGCCGGACCGGGAACACTCGCCAGACTGCAGGAACATGTGAGTCTCACCGAGCTCACCGCCTTGGTGCTGACCCACGAACACCCCGACCACTGGCTGGAGGTGCCCGTTCTGCGAAACGCGCTGCAGTACTTCGCAGAGCGAATCAACTTCCCGGTGTTCAGCAACGTCGCGGTGCACCAGCGCGCCGAGGAACTCATAGGGCGAGAGGAGCTTCAGCATGTGTTTGACTGGACCGTGGTCACGCCCGATTCTGTGGTCCGAATTGGAGGCCAGACCTGGACCTTCTCTGAGACCGACCATTACGTGCCCACTCTTGCCACACGCGTCGAAGTCGACGGCCGGAGCATTGGCTTCAGCGCCGATACCGGACCGGGCTGGTCCATGGCCGAACTGGGCCCGTTGAATCTTGCGCTGGTGGAGGCCACGTACGCCCGACGCGCTGGTAAGGAGGGCATCCTGCATCTCACCGCTGAGGAGGCCGGGGTGACGGCTGCTGAGGCAGGAGTCGATCAACTCGTGTTGACTCATCAGGCTCCGGGCGAAGATGCTGAGTTGCACCGGTCCCTTGCCGCGGCTGCCTTCGACGGACCAATCAGGGTGGCTGAGCCCGGCGCGGTCTACGCTGCGTGACCTGACCGCCCTTACTCGGCGGCACCGACGCACCACAGCACAGGAACGAGAGAACCTTGAGACCAGACGGACGCAACAACGATCAACTGCGCCCCATCTCCTTTGAGCGTGACTACACCGACATGGCCGACGGCTCAGTGCTCGTCTCCTTTGGTCGGACGAGGGTGCTTTGCACCGCGTCGGTGGACGAGGACGTGCCCCGCTGGATGCGCGGAAAGGGTGAGGGTTGGGTCACGGCTGAGTACTCGATGCTCCCCGGCTCCACGCCTGGTCGCGCCAATCGAGAGGCAGCCAAGGGCAAGCAGTCGGGGCGCACGCAGGAGATTCAACGTCTGATCGGTCGAGCGCTCCGTTCGGTGACAGATATGGAACTGCTCGGCGAGCGACAGATCATTCTGGACTGTGATGCCATTCAGGCTGACGGCGGGACGCGCACGGCGTCGATCTGCGGTGCGTTTGTTGCCCTGCACGATGCGTGTACGCGGCTGGTGATGAACGGCTCCATTCCGAAGCACCCACTGACAGACTTCTGCGGAGCGATCTCGGTGGGCATCGTTGGCGGCACGCCGATGCTGGACCTGCCGTACATCGAAGACGCGAATGCCGACGTGGACATGAATGTGGTCATGCTCGGCTCGGGGGACTTCGTGGAGGTCCAGGGCACGGCCGAAGGCGTGGCGTTCGGACGTGGTCAGCTGGACGAACTGCTGGCGCTTGCCGAGAAGGGGATTGGTGAGATCATTGACCTGCAGCGGTCGACCGTGGCCGAACCCCCTGCGCCTCGTGGCTGACAACTCTGTGGCTGACAACTCGGTGGCTGACGGGCGCCAGGAGTTGGTTGCGGCCACCGCAAATCCGGACAAGGTTGTTGAACTCACCGACGCACTCGGTCCTGACATTGTGATGCTTGCTCGCCCGGCGTCGGTTCCCGATGTGGTCGAGGACGCCGACACACTTGTGGGCAACGCCCGCTTGAAAGCCGTGGCAATCGTCGAAGCCACCCAGAAACCGTCGCTGGCCGATGACACCGGTCTTGAAGTTGATGCTTTGGATGGACGGCCCGGCGTCTGGTCGGCCCGCTACGCGGGGGTTGATGCCACGTACGAAACCAACGTCGCCAAGTTGCTCGAAGAGTTGGCTGACACTCCCAACGAGGAGCGTGGCGCGCAGTTCCGCACCGTGATTGTCGTGCTCTGGCCCGACGGCCGGGAGATTGTGGTCGAAGGAAGCGTGCGAGGCACGATTGCCCGCGTGCGAACCGGCGACGCCGGCTTCGGTTACGACCCAGTGTTCGTGCCGGACGACGGAGACGGCCGATCCTTCGCCGAAATGACCGTCGCCGAGAAACGCCTCATCTCCCACCGCGGTCGCGCCGTCACCGCCCTCAAGCAAGCCCTGTCAATCTGACGAGACGGTGTCAGACACTGTTCGATTGGTGTTCGTTACGCGACGTCGTGGTAGGAGAGAGACTCGACGAAGACTCGGACGCTTTCGTGGGGTCCGAGGGTGAGGAATTTGACGACTTTGCCAAGTGGGAACGAGATGCTGCCGGTCTGGTGGATGAGAACACCAAGAGTTGACGGCTGCTTGCCAAGGTCCTTCACGAGCGGGCTGATTGCTGCGGCTCTATCAAAGGTGCGCCATTGCATTGCAGCGCCACTGTTGCGTCGCATGACTTCACCGACATAGGCGCCACAGCGAAGGGCCACAATGAGCATCTGACGGTCGGTGCCGGGTTGCGCGTGGATGATGGCGAGGTAGGCGTCGACGGCCGCGAGGCTGTTGAGGGAGTAGTCGAGCAGATCTCGACGCAGTGAGGTGCCCATGTGGAGCCCACCTGCCACGTCCTGGTTGACGAACCGGGTCGCCAACTCCTCAAAGATCTGGTTGTCCACTTCGCTCTTTCTGCTGATCCTGCGTATCTCGCGTCGGGAGAGTGTCCGCGTTGTTGAGGAAATTCCCGCCAAACGCCATCGTGCCAACGACCCATGCATCCGTTGAAGGATGTGCACGAAAACCCGTCGTCGGATCCCAGCGATGCGAGTACGGTCACAGAACCCCACGCGCCAGTGGCGGAATTGGCAGACGCGCAGGATTTAGGATCCTGTGTCTTCGGACGTGTGGGTTCAAGTCCCACCTGGCGCACCAACCACCTGTGTGCGCGCCTGGCTGTCATGGACCGAGGTATCACGCAAGAGCGCAAACTGCTTGATCCTGAAACTTCCTGACCGTTACGACGTCCCTGTTGCTGATGCCTTCTTCGAAGCGCTGTATCAGTAACTCGTTCATGGGGTCCACACTTGTGGTGGATTCATCAAGCTCGTCGGAGTTGATCTCCACCGGGGGATGCCGCTATCCGGCTCGGGCGAAGCCGTACGCTCCCGTCATGGACTTCCGGCCGATTGCGGGCGTCATTGTTGAACTCTTCTTCACCACGATGGAGATCGAAGGCGAAGAGCACCTCCCTGCAGACACGCCCATGGTGTTGGTTGCGAATCATCATTCCAGCCTCGTCGATGCGCTGATTCTGCTGGCTGCCACGCCGGTGCAGGTGCGCTCCATCGGCAAATCCAAGCTGTGGAGGAACCCGGTCCTGTGGCCGTTTCTTGAGGCAGCCGAAGCCATCCCGGTTTATCGCCGTGTGGACGGAGGCGGCGACAACTCGGCGATGTTCGCCGAGGTTCGCAAAGTGCTCACCGGCGGCGGATCGATTGGGATTTTCGGCGAGGGCACCAGCCATGACGGGCAGGGACTGATGGAGATCAGGACCGGGGCCGCTCGGATGGCGATTGACGCGGTCAACGCCGGTGCTGATCTGGTCATCGTCCCGGTTGGCATCGTGTACGAGGACAGGGTGCGCTTCCGCTCGCATGCCGGCGTGCGCTTCGGCGAGCCGCTCTGGGTGAAGCCAGTCTTCGATGGTGTTGCCAACGATGACCGGGATGCAGCCAGCGATCTCACCGACATGATCGAGACCGGCCTTCGAACCGTGGCTCCGGTGTGGGAGTCCAATCACGAGCGGGCCGAAGCCCGCTCTGCGGCGATCTCATCCCTGCCGGTCGGTGCGTCCCTACTGGAGGTCGAGAAGGAAGCCGAACGCCTTGCGCTGATTGGAGCGGACCTGCCCCAACCGGATCCTGCTCAGGTTGGTGAACACGGCGAGGCTCGCATTCCAGCGCCGCCGAACCAGATTGACAGCGGCGCCGCTGCATTGCTGGCGGTCCCGGCCTGGGCTGGCTGGTTGCTGAACCTGGTGCCGTTCACGCTCATCAAGCTGGTGGCCGCTGGCCGTCCAATGAACCGTCAAGCCACGCTCAAACTGATCATCGGTGTGCTGTTGTTCCCGCTGTGGTGGACAACCATCGGCGTGGTGGTCGCAATGGCGGCGGGCTCAAGCGGTTTGGGCTTCGCCGCAGCACTCACCGTTGCCGTCCTGGGCTTCATTGCCACGCGTGAGCTTCCGTTGCGACGGCGCGAGCGTGAGACCATGCGGCGCGCTGCAGCGCGCGGTCAGCTGCCAGATTCGGACAGTGCCGGGACCTGAACCTTGCCGGTCGGTGTCCTTTCGGGCTCCCGGTTGATGGTCAAGACCAGTCCAGCGACACCAAGCGCGATAAAGGCGCCGATGCCGGCGGTCCCACCAAAGAGCCGTTCCGGTCCGAAGCGGCCGTAGATCAGAGGCGTGACCAGGGCACTGATGGTTGCCGTGAGCATGCCGGTTGCCTCCATCACGGCATTACCAATGGCCGCCCGCTCGGTGCCGGTCTCTTCAAGAATCATGACCTGCGCGCTGACGGAGGCCAGAGACTCCCCAGCGCCGTGAAGCAGCCCGAGAAGCGCGACCACAACAGCGCCGCCGGCAAAGCCGTACAACGCCAGGGCCGGCATCATCAGGATCAATCCGGGTAGCACCACCGTGGCCCCACCTCGTTTCTCGGCGAGTCCCCCAGCAAGACGAGGAAGAAACAGCATGGGCGAGCCCATGACAATCAGCGTGAAGGCAACCGCAGTGGTAGAGGAACCCAGATCCGTGAGGAACCGATCGAGGATCGAATCGAACACGCCGATGAATCCGAAGATCACACACTGCACCAGTAGCGCAGCCTGCACCCTCTTCGCCTTCAAGAGTTGACCAAGATCGCCGTAGTTCACAGGCGAGGCATCCACTGGAGCCTTCGCGATCTGTACGGCAGACGGGAGGCCAACCAGAAGCACGGCGGTGCCCACAACAAGGAACGGCAACTCGAAGGCAATGGAGCCGAAGAGCGCACCGATGCCCGGACCGATGATGAAGCCGCCCACGCCGCTGGAGAGCAGGGTTCCGACTTTGCGTCCGCCGCCTTCAATGTCCAACCCAAGGATTGCCTTACGAGCTGTCACGCCGAACAAACCAAGACCAACGCCGGTAGTGGCTCGGCATGCAACCAGGCCAACCACATCAGTGGCGAACGCGAAACCCATCACGCCGAATCCACCGCTGAGCACGCCAAGGAATACGAGTGGCTTCACGATGCCACGATCGGCCAGAGGGGAGAACCCAAGTTGGGTGATGAGCGCGGCAACAAATCCGGCCGATGCGACCATGCCGAACTCGAGGTCGGACAGGCCGTAGAGGTCCTGCAGATCGGCCAGAAACACGAACACCACGCCTATGGCGGCCGCAAGGAAAAAGGTTGTGGCGTACGCCGACCGCTCAAGCATCCTGTGAGGCTACGACACTGGCCACGCGCTGCCGAGCCAATTACAAACCGGACCGGCCGGGCAAAGTTCGCTCCAACAGGAGCCACTAACCGGGCGGGGCCGGTACCATCCGAAGCCATGGAGCACGTAGACCAGATTCATCCACTCGTTGCACAGATACCCGGTTTTGACCCCGGCTCTGACATCTTCAACGAACTGCTGAAGCAGCGCATCGTCGTCCTGGGTAGCGACGTCAACGATGTCGTCGCCAACAAGTTGTCCGCGCAGTTGTTGCACCTCGAAGGTCAGGACGCAGACAAGGACATCTGGCTCTACATCAACTCTCCCGGTGGTTCGGTGACCGCTGGAATGGCCATCTACGACACCATGCAGTTCATCACCCCCGACGTGGGCACCATCTGCATGGGCCTCGGCGCTTCGATGGGACAGTTTCTGTTGACCGCAGGAGCGCCCGGCAAGCGCTTCGCTCTGCCGCACGCAACGATCATGATGCACCAGCCCAGCGGCGGCGCTCAGGGTCAGGCCATCGACATCAAGATCCAGGTTGAACAGCTCAACTACATGAAGGATCTACTGGCCCAGCGCATCGCAGAACACTCCGGTCAGACGGCCGAGCAGATCCACACAGACTCTGACCGTGACCGTTGGTTCACCGCCGAGCAGGCCAAGGACTACGGCCTCATCGACCGTGTCATCGTCAACCGCAACGAAATCGTTTAAGCAGCCTCCTACTCGTTGAGAATCAGAGGGGCCGAGGTTGGGGTTGGTTGCGGCGCCCGTTGCAGGAACAGTCCGCAGTTGTCCAGCGCGTACGCGGTGAGTTCGCTGCTCCATTGGCGCATCTCGCGTTCGTTGTCGATGAGCAGATTCGGCCACTCGTCGGTGTCGGTGCCATCGAGTTCGACGAACAGCGTTGCAAGCCCGGTTGCGGTTGCAGAGATGTCTTCCGGTGAAACGGCGGCCAGTTCGGTGAGCTCGGCGGCCGTCGCGGCAACACGTTCGGGGTCAACGGGACCGAAGAGGCTCTCCGCTCCGTCACTGCTCGTGGCCGCAGTGAGGCGGTCGCAGAATGCGGCACTCTCGTCTGGGCCGGACGTGCAACTCGCCAGCAGTGCCGCAGTCATGGCAAAGACAGCGCTGATGAGGATGACCGCGGCGGGCCGAGGGAAGCGATGCATGGGCTCAGCTCTGAGCGGCTTCAGCCAATGTCCGCAGTTCGGTTACCGCGTGGGCCAGGCCCTCCGGGTCACGGTAGAGGGCTGAGCCGGAGATGAGATAGTTCGCACCTGCAGCCGCAGCACCGGAGATGGTTGCTGGGCTGATGCCACCGTCTACCTCGATGTCGACGTCGTATCCGCCAGCGTCAATCATTGTCTTCAGCGCTGCAACCTTTGGTTCCATGGTGCTGATGTACTTCTGGCCGCCGAAGCCCGGGTTGACCGTCATGATGAGAATCATGTCCACAAGGTCCAGAACATGCTCCACCACGGAAATTGGCGTGCCCGGGTTGAGCGCAACAGCAGGGCTCGCCCCCAACTCTCGGATGTTGCCAACGGTGCGATGCAGATGGGTGCACGCCTCTGCATGGACGATGAGCATTTCGCAGCCAGCTTCGACATACAGATGATTCAGCACGTCCGGGGTCTGCACCATCAGGTGTGCCTCGAAGGGCACCGAAACATGGGAACGCAGGGACGCAATCACGTCTGGACCGAACGTCAGATTCGGCACAAACTGGCCATCCATAACGTCGAACTGGATGCGGTCGACCCCGGCTTCTTCGAGCGCAATGCACTCTTCGCCCATGCGAGAGAAGTCGGCCGGGAGCACGGACGGAATGATCTGAATGGGTCGCTTTGTCATCGTCATCGACACTAGAGCGTCGTACCCTCCAACCGATGGACGCCAGCACAGCAGACATGAACACACCAGACATGAACAGACCAGATGTGAACACACCAGATGTGAACCCCGGTGACGAGCAGATGATCTCCGTGCAACGCATCGCCACCGGTGGCGAGGGCGTCGGTCATCTGGCGGACGGGCGAGTCGTCTTCGTGCCGGGTGTACTACCGGGCGAGGACGTTCGAATCGAGATCACGGAAAAGAAGAGACGCTTCGCCCGGGGCCAGGCCATTGAAGTGCTGACTGCCAGCGAAGACAGGGTCGATGTCGACTGTTCGCATGTGCTTGACGGTTGTGGAGGCTGCGACTGGCGTCATGTGAAAGCGCCGAGCCAACGCGAACACAAGGCCCAGATTGTGCGAGACGTGTTGAGTCGCATCGGCCGCATCGAAGACCCAGAGGTGACCATCGGCCCTGCCGGCGACGCACAGCGAACCACGGTGCGCAGCGTGGTACATCGGGGCCGGGCCGGATACCGGCGACGAAAGTCGCACAGCGCCATTCGAGTGAACGCGTGCCCGGCAGCGCACCCGTTGGTCGAAGAGATTCTGGTCAATGGCCGCTTTGGCAGCGCGGCCGAGATTTCCGTGCGAGTTGGTGCTCGTTCCGGCGAGCGACTCGTTCTGGTTTCGCCAACAATTGAAGATGTGGATGTGCCCCACGGTGTCCGCATTATCGGGAGCGACGACCTCGATGCGGGACGCAACGCCTGGATCACCGAGGAGGTGGGCGAACGTAACTGGAGGATCAGCGCCGGGTCGTTTTTCCAGGCTTCGTCAGGCGGCGCGGAGGCGCTCGCAGCGGCGGTTCGAGCTGAGGTGGACACCTCGGAAGCCGGACACCTCGTAGATCTGTACTCCGGTGTTGGCCTGCTTGGCGGACTGTGTGCGGGTGACCGCGATGTCACGGCAGTGGAGTCTTCCGCATCGTCGGTGGCCGACGCCCGGGTCAACACCCCAAACGCACGCATCATTCACCACCGCGTGGAGAACTGGAAGCCGCAACCGGCATCGGTGGTGATCGCGGACCCGGCGCGCTCAGGACTGGGTGACAAGGCGGTGGACATTATCAACGCCACCGGAGCGAAAGATCTGGTGCTGGTCAGCTGCGACCCTGGTGCGCTGGGCCGCGATGCCACGCTGCTCAACGCGGCAGGCTTCACCTTCCAGCACGCCACCACCGTGGAGATGTTCCCAAACACCAGCCACATCGAAACCGTGAGCCGCTTCTCGCGCTAGTCGAGCGGACCCTGGATGAACTCGGCCAGGGCCTGCTGGAGCAAAGATTCAACTCGTGGACTCGTCTGAAAACTTCGGCACGACGGACGACTCCAACAGGTCGATGATGGCACCTGCCACGTCCACCTTGGTGTAATGCTCGATGCCCTCCAGGCCAGGGGAGGAGTTCACTTCGAGAAACAGGGGCCCTGCGGCGCCGCGGAGGAAGTCCACGCCAGCGACCTGCAGGCCCATTGCCTGGGCAGCGCAGACCGACTGTTCACGTTCCGAGTCGGTCAATTCGATGGCTTCGGCCGTGGCGCCACGGTGAAGGTTGGCGCGAAACTCACCCGGCCTCGCAATGCGAACCATGGAAGCAACAACCTCGTCGCCAACCACGAAGGCCCGTATGTCACGGCCGTCGGCCTCCTTCACGAAGTGTTGGACAAGCACCTGGCCCTCCAGCATGTGCAGCGCAGTGGTCACACTCTCGGCAGCTTCGGAGGTTTCGGCCAGCACAACGCCAGCTCCGCGTGAGCCTTCCGTCAGCTTGATAACGACTGGCGGACCGCCGACAGCTTCGACAAGACCTTCGATGCTTTGGCTGGAATGAGCGAACGCGGTGTTGGGGATGTTCAGGCCTGCTGCCACCAGCACCTGCAGAGCGCGCAGCTTGTCGCGGGACCGCTTGATGGACTCCGCCGAGTTGACGCTGAGCAGGCCAGCGGTCTCGAACTGTTGTACCACCGCAGCACCGAACGGGGTGCGGGAGGCGCCAATGCGAGGGATGACAGCGTCGTAGTCGTTCAGCGACTGATTGCGGAAGGTGACACGCGGATGAAGGTCTTTGGTTTCAAGTCGGCAGCGCAGGTAATCGACCACCCGCAGACGGTGTCCGCGTTCTCGTCCCGCTTCCGCCAGGCGGCGAGTTGAATACAGGCGAGAGTCTCGTGAGAGGACAAGTATGCGCATGGTTCCTCCATGGTGAACAGGGTGAGTACCGATAGAAGCAGCGTTGGCTCTGCCCGAACTGGTAACGCTACGGACGGCGCCGGTCAATCCAGACTCTCCACCACGGAAAGCCTGCGTTGATCCTGCTGTGTTGATTCCCACGGGCGTCGATGCACCCGGATCAGAGCGCGGGTGATCGAAACACTGGTGATCGAAGCGCTGTTGCTGGATAGATTGCCCTCATGGCAAGACTTTTGGTTTCTGGTGGAGCGGGCTATATCGGCAGTCACACGGCTCGGGCGCTGACCGACGCCGGACACGAGGTGATTGTCATTGATGATCTGCGGGACGGTGTGGCCTCGTTCGCCCCGGGTGAACTCGTGCAGATCTCCACCGGCGACCGGCCGGCACTCGATGCGCTGTTGACACGACTCGGCACCGTGGACGGGGCGCTGCACTTTGCCGCGTCGATCTCGGTTGGTGAGTCGGTGACGGATCCCATCAAGTACTGGCAGAACAACACGGCAAATGCGCTGACGTTTGTGGCCGCGCTGATTGATCATGGGGTGAAGCCCTTCGTCTTCTCGTCAACGGCGGCTGTGTACGGCATGCCCGAGTCTCAGCCCATTCCCGAGACTGCAACGATCGACCCCATCAACCCATACGGAGCCTCCAAGGCCGCTGTGGAACGCCTCCTGTGGGATTGTGCCGATGCTGGCAAGCTGGCTCCCATTGCGCTCCGCTACTTCAACGCCTGCGGCGCACATCCTGACGGCGGCATCGGCGAAGCACACCAGCCCGAGACCCACCTTGTCCCGCTGGCAATTGCGGCTGCAGCCGGGGACCGCGACGAACTGAAGCTCTTTGGCACCGACTACCAAACACCGGACGGCACCAACGTGCGCGACTACATCCACGTGATGGATCTCGCTTCGGCCCACGTCATCGCCGTTGAGGCATTGATCGCCGGTCACACTGGGGGTGCCTACAACATCGGCACCGGCGTGGGACGTTCCAATCGCGAAGTACTTGAAGCTGTTGGCCGCGGTGTGGGTACCCCCGTGCCGTATTCGGATGCGGCACGCCGACCCGGTGATCCGGCTGAACTGGTTGCGGACTCCACGAAGTTCCGGGCCGAGTTCAACTGGTCGCCATCGTTCAGTGACCTCGACACCGTGGTAGCCACCGCCTGGGCGTGGTACCAGAGCCAGAACCCCTGATCAGACCTCGAGAATGCTCCCGGAAGTCTGCGCCAGCAGGTGCGGGTCGGTCAGTTGATCCTGAGCGTTGAGCATGGGTGCCTCGGGAACGCCGATGGCCTGAGAGATATGGGTGACGTCCTGTGAAGCTGTCATGGGGCGGTTCAAGCACTGCCCTGATGTGGGGCTGGTTGAACCGACCGGATGCGGTGCAGGAATGGCGTCGTAAAATCGCAGAAATCAGGTGATAGGTCGTTCGACTCTCGCCGAGGCTGAACGCTCACTGACTCGATGATGTCGCCGATTCCGTCGGTATGACCCGCATGCGTACTTTGAGTGCGATCCTCACTGTGATCTTCGCTCTCATCCTCTCATCGTGTGGTCTTGTTTTGAACGACATCGACGTAACACTGCCCGAGGTTCCGCAAGCGGGCGGCGCGATGGCGACCGCGAATGGAGTCGTCGTTGATCCCGCTGACTCTGGCGAGATTCCCGAGGATCTCGCCTTTGTTGACCCCGACGACGACTCAGTGCCCGACGACGACTCAGTGCCCGAACAGGAAGCGCTCGACCGGGAAGTGCTCGACGAGGAAGCGCTCGACCTGAATGGCCCTGTCGAGCCAGTCGAAGACGTGAAGGTGTTTCCAGCGTCCACCCATGTGCGTACGTTCGGTCCTGAAGACGTTTCCACTGCCCACGCAGCAGTGCAGGTTGCGCCAGGGCAGCGAGTCTCTTTCACATCTGGTGGATGGGAACCGGGCGCCACTGTTGCCGTTCGGCTCCGTCCGGGCCAACTCGGGCTTGGGACGTTCGTGGTTGAGGATTCAGGCGAAGCATCTGGTGTCTTCCAGGTTCCGACGCGAGCAGCTGGCGTCGGTCGGGTGCAGTTTGTCGGTCGGATCAGCGGCAACCGGGTGACAGACACGGTGCACATCGTTGCTGGCCATTCCGTCGCTGGCGACTCCGTTGCTTCGGGAAGCACCAGTTCTGAGTCCGGCCAGGACGCACCGGTCGTGGATGCCTCAGATGCCCTCGAGGCGGCCCGCGCCGCCAAGGCCCGAACCGAAGCCGGCCTCCGTGACGCATCGGATTCGACGCCAGCAGGTGATGACGCAGCACCGCCGGGAGGCGACAATGGCCCGGTCTGTGCGGCGCTTCGCCAGGTCGAAGTCATCAACCAGGGCATCACGCGCGTGTTGAACGGGGAAACCGTTGACACCACCGTGGATGCAGCGATCTGGTTCCCGACCCTGCAGGCCGAAGTAGACCAACTCGAACCGGCCATCGCCCTCCTGCGCACCCAGTTTCTGGCCGCTGCGGAGCTGGCACCTCCGGATGTTGCGCTGGCCATTCTTGGCGCCAACGAGGACGACGCGTTTCTCGTCGACGGGTTGGCTCGGGTCTATCGGACCAGCTCGGACATTGCCGCGTTCGATACCGCGCTCAACAGGTACCGAAACGATCCTTCCGTGCGAAAGGTTGAGGAGAATCACCGGCTGCTCGCTGTGGAAGAGTTCACGATCGCGAACTGCGACGGTTTGACGCTTCAGAGCTTCCGCCCCTGAACCGCGTCAGCGCAGGGCGCGGTGGAGGTCGGCGAGCAGGTCTTCGGGGTCTTCGAGGCCGATGGACAGACGGATCATGCCGTCGGTTATTCCCAACGCGGCGCGGGTCTCGGGGTCGAGGCGTCGGTGGGTGGTGGTGGCGGGATGCGTGACCAGGCTCTTTGAGTCGCCAAGGTTGTTGGAGATGTCAATCAGCTGGAGCGCGTCCATGGCAGCGAAGCAGCGGTCCTTGCCGCCGTCGAGCGTCAACGCGACCACGGTGCCGCCTGCCGTCATCTGCTGTTTGGCCAGGTCCATTTGCGGGTGGCAGGGGAGGGTTGGATATTTCACGCTCTGCACTCTGGCATCGTCGCTCAAGGTCTTTGCCACCGTTTCGGCAGTTTCGCACATGCGGTCGACCCGCAGGCGCAATGTCTCCATGCCCTTGACCAGCACCCAGGCGTTGAACGGACTCAGGCTGGGGCCGGTGTGACGCACGAAGGGACGAAGCTTCTCGGTGAAGAACTCCGTGGAGGACAGCACTGCGCCACCCAGCACGCGACCCTGTCCATCGATGTGCTTGGTGGCGGAGTACACGACCACGTCAGCCCCGAGCTCGAGGGGCTTTTGCAGAATAGGCGAGGCGAACACGTTGTCGACGACCACGCACGCTCCTGCGGCGTGCGCCATCTCGGCAACTGCGGCGATATCGACGATGTCCAACCCCGGGTTTGAAGGCGTCTCCAGAAACACCACGTCGGTGGGCGAGGACAGGGCCTCCTCCCACTCGCCGAGATCCGTGCCGTCGACAATCACGGACTCCACGCCCTGACGAGGGAGGATCTCGTTGACAATGACACTGCACGATCCGAAAAGCGCGCGGGAAGACACAATGCGGTCGCCCACCCTGAGTTGACAGGCGAGAGCGGCGTGGATGGCGGACATGCCGCTGGCCGTGGCGAAACAATGTTCGGCACCTTCAAGCAGTCGGAGGCGTTCTTCGAACATCGTGACTGTGGGGTTGCCGTAGCGACCGTAAATGTAGCGATCGATTTCACCGGCGAACGCGGCCTCAGCTTCAGCTGCGCTGCTGTAAACAAAACCAGATGTGGGGTAGATGGCTTCGCTGGTTTCGTCGAAGCGGGAACGATTCAGTCCGCCCCGAACCAGCCTCGTCTGCTCGCCGAGAAGAGCGAACTCGTCAGGAGTCATGCTTCGGTAGTCATGCTTCGGTGGTCATGCTTTGGTAGTCATGCTTCGGTAGTCATGGTCGCGGGTCAGCCCTGTTTCCAGGCGAGGCCGCTGGTCTTCCATCCGCCTTCGCGATGGTTCTCGGCGTTCAGATCGCCTTCGAAGCCAGCGGTCACGTTGATGGGCCGCGCATAGCCAGCCTCGGTCAGCGCTTCGGCGGCCGCCAGCGAACGAGCCCCGGATCGGCACAGAAGCAGCACCGGCGCCGCCTTGTCAGGGACGGCCTCAACCACCTGCCGCACGAACAGTGCGTTGTGTCCGCTGGGGTACTGGTTCCACTCCAGCGTGTGAACCTGCTTGTCGATGCCCTCCAGGTCGGGCACGCCAACAAACATCCACTCGGCCTGAGTGCGCACGTCCACCAGGACGGCGTCCGGGTTGGTGCTCAGGAGCTCAAAGGCTTCGGCGGAAGAGAGATGTTCGATCATGGAGTGCTCCAGAAGTTGGCTGCATCAGCGGAGAGGATCAGGTTGCGCATTCTGACTCGCCAACTTCGGCGGCGTACGGCGTGACTTCGTCCCAGTCAATGTAGAAGGACGGATCCACGTCCGGCGCAGGAATTTCGTCGTGGATCTTCAGACCCTTGGCAATCGCGCGGGCCCCGCCTACTCGCTCCATCCAGGAGCGGAAGGTCTCGCCAGCCTCGCGTTCGTCGACAAAGCGCTGCACGACGGCCACGGCCGCCACAGGTGCGGTGCGAGCGGGGAGCCTCAGGGCTTTGTCGCCGAAGTGAATCTGTTCCTGTCCGACGTACCCGCCAAGGAGCATTTGGTAACCGGGTGCGGATTGACCATGAGCGCGCCGTTCCACTCCGAAGAAGCCAATGTCAGCAATGTGGTGCTGACCGCAGGAGTTCGTGCAGCCGGAGATGTTGATGCGCAATCCGCCGACCTCGGCAAGACCAGCCGCCTCAAGAGCGTCACTGATGGCGGTGGCCAGACCGCGTGACTGGGTGACAGCGAGGTTGCAGGTATCGGCACCAGGGCAGGACACCACGTCCCGAAGCAGCTCGGCGCCAGGTAGGTGCATGCCGAGTGCTTCGAGTCGGGTGTAGAGCTCCGGGAGCTGCGCGTCGGTGAGTCCCCGGAGGATGAAGTTCTGTCGATTGGTGCAACGGATTTCGGTGTTGAAGTCACGACCGATGGCGGCGATGCCTCGGAACTGATCGCCGGTGATGTCGCCGAGCTTGCACCAGGCGTACGCAGAGACGGTGCCATTTGCCGCGCCGCGCACCACGTTCGCTGCTTCCCAGCGGTCGTAGGGCGTGCGTGCTCCGAATGCGATGGCTGTTCCAGGACCAGTCTGATCCAGACCAGAACTGCCCTGTCCGACCGGGGTGGGGTCCGCCCCAGCACCCCGACCGGCAGGTGCGTCGCCAAGTAGCTTGACGAGTTCTGGAATACCGCCGGGCCAATCGGCCGCAGCTGGTAGCAGCCTACGTGACGCCAGAATGCGTCGACGCACCTCCTCTATTCCACGATTCTCCACGACCCACTTCATGCGTGCTCGGAGTTTGTTGTCGCGGTTGCCTTCCTGTTCGAAGGTGCGGGCAATCGCCTCAAGCGTGGGGATGAGATCTTCCTTCGTGGTGAAGTCTTCGAGCGCATAGGCGGGGTAGGGGTTGGCGCCGAGACCGCCGCCAACGAATACTCGGAATCCGGTTTCGTTTGTTCCGTCGTCGTTGGTGCGACTGGCGGCGATGACACCAGCGTCGTTGAACATCGCCTGGCCGCAATCGGTTTCACAGCCGGAGAAGTTGATCTTGAATTTGCGGGGAAGGCGCTGCACCACCGGGTGGCGCAGGAAGTACTCGTTGGCCGCCTGGGCCCACGCGCTGATGTCGAGAATCTCGTACGGGCAGGCTCCTGCAAGATGGCAGCCCTGCACGTTGCGATTTGTATCGCCGCACGCCTCGCGAGTGGTCAGACCAACCGAGCCGAGGTGGCGCATGACCTCGGGAATCTGTTCGAGTTGGATGAAATGGAACTGGAGGTTTTGTCGAGTGGTGATGTGTCCCCAACTGCGGCTGTAGGTCTCGCCTATCCACGCCAGCTTGTCCAGCTGTTCCGGGGTGATGCCTCCGTAGGGGAGCCGGATGCGGATCATCTGGTTGGTGCCGCCCTGGCGTTGGCCATAGATGCCGTTGTGCAGGCGGAACACTCGGAAGACGTCTTCGGGAAGGTCGCCCTTGAGGTACCGGTCGAGCATGAACTCGAACTTCTCTATGTCTTTGCGCATTTCCGGGTCAGGGACCAGTTCGATGCTGATGTCATGGGAAGGCGCCAGGTTTGTGGTGGGTTCAAAGGTGAGGGTCATCGGTGTTCTCCGGCTGCGGTGAGGGTGCGGACGAGGGCAGGGTGGGGTGAGAGCACGTCATCTGCGGCAACTGCGCCGATGACGATGATGGACGGGTTGGCAACCGGTGTGGCGCCGAGTTCGTGAAGCTGCAGGCGCGTGACTTCCTGGCGCGGTGTGCTTGCGTTTGTAATGATTCCAACTGGCGTAGCGGCAGGCATACCTGCGGCAACCAGTGTGGCGCTGATCTTGGCGGCCCGGGCGGCACCCATGAGGACGACGAGCGTGGTGCCAAGGTCCGCGAGCGCCTGCCAATTGAGCTTCCGATCATTGGCCGGGTCCTGATGCGCGGTGATCACCGTGAAGCCACTTGATGCGTGGCGATGTGTGACGGGAATCCCGCCAAGAGCAGGGCCTGCGAGCGAGGAGCTGATGCCGGGAACAACCTCGACATGGATGCCTTCGGCGCGTAACGCGAGGGCTTCTTCTCCGCCGCGACCGAAGACAAACGGGTCGCCGCCCTTGAGTCTGATCACCGTGGGGAAGCGGTGCCCATGGTCGATGAGAATCTCGTTGATGCGATCCTGTGTTGTGCGTGCACCGTTTGGGTCCTTGCCCACGTCGATGCGAATCGCCCAGGGGGCGACCAGACCGAGGATCTCCGGGCTGACGAGGCGATCGAAGACCACGACGTCGGCGTCGCCGAGGAGCCGGGCGGCCCGCAGGGTGAGGAGGTCTGGGTCGCCGGGGCCGGCGCCTACCAAATGGACTGTCACAGATGCTCCAGGAGAGGAAATGGGGAGGGGGTCGGGAAGCGGATTGCGGGAATCCCGTTAATCCCGATCGGTTTAGTCGGAATTAGGTCGTCACGATACGGATTCTCAACCCGCAAAGCAAGCTCGCAATTCATAAATCCGACTAATCAGGTCGGATTTATCAAGAATTGTTACGGCACATGGGCACTGATCGCCTGATCTCGGATCCGACCGGCCTCATATCGAGGCGATGCCCCAGCCGCTTGACTATCTTGGCGACGTCGAACAATTCGATGCTGATGTGCAGCGGCTCATCATGCGAGAAAACACCGTGACGCTCAACGAGCGCCGCCCTGAAGGAGAACTCTGATGTCCCTGGTACTTGTCGACATTCACGAACGGGTGGCCACGGTCACGCTGAACGACCCCGAGCGCCGCAACGTCTTCACGCTGGAGATGAACGAAGCGCTCATCCCCGTTGTTGAGGAACTTGAGAACAACGACGACGTCGGCGCACTGGTTGTGACCGGTGCCGGTCCCCACTTCTCCGCGGGCGGTCACCTGGACGACCTCCTCAATGCCGAGACCCACGAAGAGATGCACGCCATCTACTCGGGCTTTCTCAAGGTTGCGCACACGTCGCTCCCAACCGTTGCTGCGGTGAACGGTGCAGCGGTTGGCGCTGGCATGAACTGCGCCCTGGCGTGTGACCTGATCATTGCGGGTGAGAAGAGCCGGTTCGATTCGCGATTTCTGCAGATCGCCATCCATCCCGGCGGTGGACATACGTGGCGTCTGCGGAACAAGACCGACATCCAGACGGCCAAGGCCATGGTTCTCTTCAGTGAGGTGCTCCTTGGTCCGCAGGCAAAGGAAGTCGGTCTCGCCTGGGATTGCGTGGCGGACGACCAGATTGTCAGCCGGGCACAGGAACTTGCGGCAAAGGCGGCTGCTGCTCCGAAGGAACTTGTTGCGCGCACCAAGTCCTCACTCAACCAGAGTTGGAAGATCACTGAATCGCAGGACTCGGTTGTGCTCGAAGTGGAGCCACAGGTGTGGTCCATGGCCCAACAGGAATTCAAGGACCTGGTGAACCGACTCAAGGCAAACATCAGCTCCAAGTAGGAGCACCATCACATGGCTGAGAAGAAGTTCTTCCTTCAACCCGACCAGATTGAACGACTCATCGACGACGAAGGTGCGTGTCTGGCAACAGACCGCATCGTCGTTGATGGCGCGCCGGTGGGGTACATGTACCGCGAGCCTGCCGGCGCGGAAGTAGACAGCGGCTGGCGCATTCTCGCGGGTGACGAGACGCCGGAATACATGGCCAGTCAGGACAACGTTGGCGTCTACTCGCTGAACAGTCTGGCGAACCACGACCACAGCATCATTCCACTGCTGCACATGCCCGTGGGGTCCGCGTTCGCACGTGAAGAACCAGGCGGGCCGCTGCTCACAATTGCAACAGATGACTCGGCTGAGAGTCCCCACGAGGGCTTACACCCGGACTATCCGGTGGTCGACGGCGAGTATCGACTCACGCAGGAGTGGATGCTGACGTTGCCGGTTGCAATGAACCGGCGCATCGAAGATGGCTCCATGGTGATGTGGCGTCCGGGTCTCACCTTGCACATCGTCGCGTGGGACAACACGACCGACGCAGCCGTCGCCGAGCGTGTCATCCAGCTCAAGGAGAGCATCTCAACCTTCGCCACCGACGTTGTGGAGTCACATGACGAAGGCGTGTACCGGGCCACGTGGTCACTCACCGCAGAGGCAGGCGAGACGGATGAACCGTCGCTGAACAGCTTCCTGGTGTGTGAGACAGCGCAGCTGCTGGTGTCGGCTCATTACGAGGACGAAGCGTCCCGCTCGCACGCGACGTTGGTGATTGAGAGTCTGGCGCGCTTCGCCGAACCCGGCTGATCATGGAACTGGCTTCTGCTGTTGCCGAGATGAATGCTCGGGGCATCGAGCTCCACAGGCCGAACTACCCACGCCGCGCTCGCTGTTGGCAGCGGCCGAAGCGTGGCTACTCGTGCAGTTGGCTCCGACGGGGTCGCTCGAAGAGCCCGAACTCGCCAACCTGGCCGCGCCCTGGCTCGCGGCAACGGTCACTCGCCGCTGGCAGCTCAGGCCCCTGTGCTCAGCCAGGATCTGGCGCTGGGATGCGCCGTGTCATCGCTTAGAGGTCTGGCTCCTTGAGTCAAACCTGCTGATGCGGGTGGGAGGTCGAATACCGCAGAGCCGGGTGAGTGTCGACCAGTGTTCAGCGAGGGTCAGGAAGCAGCGGCACCGACAGCCCCTGCTCGTGATTGATCAGGCGTGCCCGGCCAATGGACTTGGTGCCGAAGCGGTCTCGCACGTCATCCATTGCTTCGTCCAGTTTCACGAGCGAACGATTGTCGAACGGCAGGGTCTGTTGGACGGCGTCGTTGGGGGAGAGGTTGGCAATAGTCAGGCCAAGCAGTGTGAGCTTGCGTTCGTCTATCTCGTCACGGCGGGCCACGAGTATCTCGTGGGCGACTCGCAGGAATGCTGCGGTTGAAGCGGTGGCTTCGGGCAGCGTGCGAGAGCGGGTGTCGCGTGTCATGTCGCCGAATCGGAACCGCACGGTGATGGTGCGGCCAACGCGTTCGCCTTCTCGGAGCCGGTGAGAGACGCGGTCCACCAGTTCCAACAGGATGGTCTCCAGATCTTCGAAGGTGCGTTCGCGTCGGCCGAGAGCGCGCTGGGAGCCAATGGACGATCGCCGCTTGCCGGTGACCACCACGCGAGGGTCGCGATTGTTCGCAAGTGAGAACAGATGGTGCCCCGCACCCCGACCAAGGATGGCGGTGAGCGCGCCTTCGCCCAGCTTCGCGACATCGCCCACGGTGGTGATGCCCTTGTCTGTCAGCTTCTGCGTTGTGGCCGGGCCAACGCCCCACAGCTTTCCGACGGGAAGCGGATGGAGGAAGTTGAGTTCTTCTTCCGGTTCGACGATGAGGAGCCCGTCGGGCTTGGAGGCGCCGCTGGCAACCTTGGCCAGAAACTTGGTGCGGGCCACGCCAACGGAAATGGCAAGTCCAACTTCTTCGAGCACCCGCTGGCGCAGTTGTGTGGCCACCAACTCCGGTGTGCCAACGAGCCGCCGTAGTCCCGACACATCGAGGAACGCCTCGTCAATGGAGATGGGCTCCACGAGCGGAGTGGTGTCGCGGAAGATCTCAAAGACCTTGGCGCTTGCTTCGCTGTAGGCCTCCATGCGCGGGTTGACCGTGATGAGGTTGGGGCACAA
>ENA-ORXT01000649-ORXT01000649.1-marine-metagenome-genome-assembly--contig:-NODE-649-length-53285-cov-179.237502_pt1 | contig 53285 bp, 42 predicted proteins | sample MGYA00237868_ERZ511482 | MGnify/ENA metagenome assembly ERZ511482
GATAATTTATGTATGGGTTACAGCACCGATTGTAATACCGATTGCACTATGGGCGATCTCGAAATATGGGATGCCGTTACTTGCGCTTGTGTAGTAGATGTAATAATCGTTACGGGCTGCACCGATGCAACGGCTTGTAATTATAATGCTATGGCTAACTGCGATGATCCAGCAAACCCTTGCGACTATGGTAATACCTCTTGTACCGATCCTTGCAACGAACCCGATCCAGATGACGGTTGCGATTTAACCGATGATAGTTTTGATGCAGCGACTTGTACAGTAACCAACACTCCAAACTGTGCATCAGGTACCAGTTTTGATGCTGGCAATTGTGAATGCATCACCGATGCAGTTGACGGATGTTTAGACCTATGCGATCCAGCTTATGATCCATTATCTACCAATGATAATTTATGTATGGGTTACAGCACCGATTGTAATACCGATTGCACTATGGGCGATCTCGAAATATGGGATGCCGTTACTTGCGCTTGTGTAGTAGATGTAATAATCGTTACGGGCTGCACCGATGCAACGGCTTGTAATTATAATGCTATGGCTAACTGCGATGATCCAGCAAACCCTTGCGACTATGGTAATACCTCTTGTACCGATCCTTGCAACGAACCCGATCCAGATGATGGCTGCGATTTAACCGATGATAGTTTTGATGCAGCGACTTGTATGGTGGTCAATACTTCTACTTGTCCGTCAAATACCACTTTAAATGCCAGCACTTGTATGTGCGATACCGATGTAATAATGGGTTGTACCGATGCTTGTTCGTCCAACTTCGATCCTACTTCAAATACTGATGATGGTAGTTGTGAAATATATGACAACACGTGTAATCAAGATTGTACGGTTGGGCCTTTTGGTGGCACTTGGGATGCCACTACTTGTAATTGTATTAACGAAACTACTCCTACTGAAGGTTGCACCGATGCCACAGCTTGTAACTTTGATGTTATGGCTAACTGCGAAGATGCAACTTGCCAAGCAGCACCAATTTGCAACATTGATCCTTGCATAGGTGATACAGAAATAATAGATCCAACCGATGCTTGTAATTGTATAATTGATCAGCTTCAAGTAATAGGTTGTACTGATGCTACCGCAAACAACTACAATCCAAATGCTAATTGTGATGACGATACTTGTGATTTCAGTTGTCCAGATCCTGGCACTTGTGATGATGGTAATTGTACCAACGGTTTAGAGACTTGGGATGAGAACTTATGTATATGTGTAGCAGGTATCCCACCAATTAATCCAGGTAATTGTAATGATGGGGTTTGTACAAATGGAGAAGAGTCGTGGGATGGTTGTCAGTGTGTGTCTGGTATACCGCCAATTCCTTGCATAGATGATGGTGATTGCACTAATGGTGTTGAGATATGGGATGTAGACAATTGTAATTGCACAACAACCACACAAGTATTGGGTTGCACAAACCCGATGGCTCCCAACTATAACCCTGATGCAAATTGTAATGATGGTAGTTGTCAAGTGGTAAGCATATCTGTGGCCAATAATTGTGATTGCATATCAAGTAACAATATTGATCTTGACGGAGATGGCCAATTTGATTTGATTCAAGATGTTGTAATTATTACCGCACCAACAGGCGATATTTGGACACTATTTTCTAATGCCAATCCACCAATACTTGATAACAATGGTATGCCAATTCTAAGTGTTGAATCTACAGAAGTAAGTAATAGTGTTTATGAAATTGTAATTTATCATCCAAATGATGGAACTGGTTTTGGAACTGTTGCATTTGAAAGCCAAATGGGTAATGGCATATTATCAGTTAGTTCTATAGGATGTGATTGTCCGGTAGACTGTCCTGCTGTACCTATAATACCTGAGCAATCAGTTACTTGTTTTGGTGATCCATTACCAGTTATAGAAACAATTGAAACACTAGTTTGGTATAATGCTGATGGTGACTTATTAGAGATAACTAACGAGTTTAATACAGGTAATTATTTTTTATATGATATTGGTTTAAATACTCAGTATTTTAATGCTACAGCGGTAGCAGGCTGTCAAACTGCTGAAATAGCTATTTCTGTAAAAGATAGTAAGCCAGAGTCTCCAAAGTTTGATAATTCTTTTACAACTTGTCAATTTAATGATTTTACTTTTGCACAATTTTATGAAATAACGATAGGCTCGTCTGGTACTTATGCTTTAGAAATTTATCAATTAGATGATTTTGGCAATAGAACTTTAGTGTTTAATCAAAACTATACCGTAAATGATTTTGATACTTTCAATATTGATCCGAATGATATTTTAGAGAATACTGATGTAATTGGGCAATTTGATTTTGTAGCTACCTTAATCACAGTTGGTTGTACTTCTGACGAAACTGAATTTTCTTTATCTGTAACAGGCAACCCAAACCCGCCCGTTATACCGATAGATCAAATACCAGCAGAAGTATGTTTAAATGGTAGCTTGCCAGCTGATGTTTTAATTATAGTAGATGATCCTACTTATAATATTAATTGGTATGAAATTGGCCAACAGGTAAACCCTATGACCTATCCTAACCCAACCGATTTGAATGAAATTTTTGATACTTCAATAGTGGGCCCACAAGCTTATAGTATCACTACTTCCATTGCAGGATGCGAAAGTGAACCTACGGCTATAATTATAACCATAGTTCCAAGTGGTGCTACTGCTCCGCCAATTGTAATTAATGGAGAAGTTACTGTTTGTATTGATGGTGATTTGGGGCAGTTAGTGTTAGATATTAATCAAGGCCAAGCAATATGGTATTTAGGCGACCCAACTGCTGGAGGAACGCTTTTATCTGATACTGATTCTTTCTTAGAATTAAATAATTATATAGATCGCACAACTGAAGGTACTTACGAGATATTTGCGGCTTATGAACTGAATGGTTGTTTGAGTGTTTTTAATTCTACTACAGTTTCAATTACCAATACAGTTACTTTAAACATTGTTAACCAAAGTGGTAACAATGAAATTTGTGCAGGAGAAAGTGTGGTATTAGTGGGCGAAAACGGAGACCCAAGCGACTATGTTTGGATAGTTGATGGCGCACCAATGTTAGGTGAACTTGATGGTAGTTTTATTAGTCCACCAATAGAAAATGATGTTACCATAATGTTGCAAACGGCAACACAGGGTTGCTTTACTCCAACTCAAATAGATTTGACCGTAAAACAAGCACCTGTTAACGTTATTGCAAATGAAATTTTAATTTGTGATGGAGATGATGCCGAATTATTGGCAGATGCAGGGGAAGGAGCTACTTATAATTGGTCGCCGCCAAACGGTTTATCGGCAACTACTGGTAATATGATAACTGCTACACCACCAACTTTACCATACACTTATACGGTAAGCGGTATAGCAGCTAATGGATGTAATTATAGTGAAGATGTTGTAGTAAAAGTTGATGACGGTAATGCTGCCCAAGCTAATTTTGAATTTGGTGCCGGCCCTTACTGTACTGGTTCAACAATTGAATTAATTAACAATACTACAAATGCACAAAATTATGAGTGGGAGATGCCAGGCGCTAATCCACCAACATCAACAGACTTTTCGCCAACCATAAGTTACTTAGGTGGAAATAATACCATTTCGGTTACCTTAACCGTAACAGGTTGTTCTGGCCAATCATCAGTTTCACAAACATTAAATTTGAGTGCCACTCCTCTTATAAATGATATACCAGATAATAGCGCTTGTGAAGGAGCAGATTATCAAATTGATGTTATTGGAAGTAACGATATTGTAGCTTATACTTGGGATAGCGATATCTATACCGGTATACTCGCAGGTTCATCTCCAATGGTAAACATTTTAACCACAACATCATTTACAGTAGTGGCGGTAAATGCAGCAGGTTGTGAGAGTGAGGCTGAAACTTTTACTTTAAACATAATTGATTTTCCAGAATATACAGCTTTCATCGATAATGTAGACAAATGTGCAAATGAAGCGATAATTTTAAATGCAAGTTCAAGTAATGTAGAAGTTAGTTTTGAATGGGAAGGAACTAATTTATTGGCTACCAATGAAGGTATTGTTACCGTTAGTCCGCAAAATGTTACCGCTTCATATATCTTAACAACACAATATTTAAACTGTAGTATTATTAGTGATCCTTATGAAGTGTTTTTAGAAGCACTACCAACTGGTGTAGTTGGATCAAATTTAATTCCACCAATAGTATGTTTAGGCGAGCCAATTATTGTTAATGTAAATAATACCGATGCAGTTGGTTTTAGTTGGTTTCCTAATACTGCTATACAAGATGAGAATAACCAGAGTACAGCTTGGTTGCCAACTGAAGCAGGCACAAATACAGTTCATGTAGAAATTACTGGTGCTAATAGTTGTATTGATACCTTATCATTTTCTGCCGAAGCAAATCAATACCCTAACATAGTTTTAAATAGTGAGATGTTTAATATTTGCCAAGGAGATACTGCTATAGTTATTATTGGTGATAATAATTTAAATAGGGAAGATGTTTTATATATGATTCAACCTGGAACACACATTTTAAAAGGGGATAGCCTGTTTTTATTTCCTACCCAAAACGAAACATACACTATAACTGCTAACCATAATACTTGTTTAGATGAAAAAACAATTGGCCTTACTGTTGGAGATGGTTTATTAATACAAATAGATCAATCTGAGACAATATGTGAGGCAGGTAACTCAGTTATGCTTACACCAAGTGGTGCTAGCAATTATGTTTGGAATGATGATCCAACTATTCAATCAGAAAATAACGGTATTATTGAAGTTGCACCTAACCAAACTACTATTTATACGGTAACTGGTACTAATGCTAGTGGATGCGAAGGAAGCGTAGAATATATAGTAGAAGTAAATGACCCAATTGAATATAACTTAGTTGATGATATTGAGGTTTGTGGAATTACAACAATTAATTTGTTAGAATCATTTAGAGGTGCAATTACCGATGCTGCTGATTTTGATTGGTCAGCAAGTAGTGATTTAACAAGTTTAGATGTTTCTAATCCATTTGACCCAATTGCTACCCCAACAAGTGATGCTACTTATAATGTTACCGTAACAACAACAAGCGGATGTGTTTTTACAGATGAAGTATCGATAATTTTTAGCCAAGCCGCTGTATTGGCCTTTAATGTTTCGGAAACTGATATATGCAACGACGAAACCGTTATATTAGAAATTAACGGAAGTTATAGAAATGTAACCATAATGCCAGATGCTGGTGTAATTCAAAATTCGGATAGTACTTACATAATAAATGCTAATGAAATTGGATTAATTAATTACACACTTAGTGCATTAGATGATACTGGTTGTTTGGTTGGAGCTAATTTTAATTTAAATGTTGCCCAGCGACCACAAGCAGATGTTTTAGTTTCTGCCAATGACATTTGCCCTGGTGAACGGGTTACCATTACCGTTGATGTTAATGAGACTTTAAATTGGAACTTTTCAACAACAGAAATTATTAGTTCAAACGCAACAAATACCGAAATAGAATTAGAACCTGTAGCAACAAAATACTATATATATGTTACTGATAACGGAAGTCAGTGTCAATTAAAAGATAGCATTTTGATAACTGTAAAAGAATTGCCAGTTCTTAGGGTTATGCCTTCTGAGGTTGCCTTTTGCCCTGATCCAACTGATCCGCTTGAAATTTTTATTGACAATAGTAACAATGCAACTTTTACTTGGAATTCTGAAGATTTTACACCTGGACCAATATCTAATATATTTTTATTACTGCCAACGTTTACTGGATATGATAATACCTATACTTTAACTGCCGAATATGATAATGGATGTGTACAGCAGACTGAATTATATACTAAATTTACTGACCAACCAACAATTGAAATAACTGCCATAAGTGATAGTATCTGTGTAGGAAATAATATGGTGCTTAATGCTTGGGGAGCTCAATCTTACGGTTGGTTACCAAGCCCAAGTTTATCAGATACTACAGGCTCAATGGTAAATGTTAACCCAGCTGCTACCACTACATATACTGTTGTTGGTACATTATCAGGAGGTTGCTTTGGTACAGGAAGTATTGAAATTACAGTATTACCATTACCCGAGTTGGTGTTAACCACGCCAGATAGAATAGAAATTTGCCCAGGTGAAGAAACACAATTAGGTGTTACTGGTGCAGATACTTATTTGTGGAGCCCAAGTAACATATTTGATGACAATACAATAGCTAACCCAACAGTAGGATCGGACCCAATAATATACCAAGTAATTGGTTTTAACGAGTTGGGTTGTGCAAGTGATAGAATTTCAGTAACCGTAAACCCTGTTAACTTTAGTGTTAGCATTAATACAGCAAATGTTGTTTGTTTGGGTAATCCAATATTGTTAGAAGGTATAGCCGATATGGCCGATGATATATTTTGGACTTCAGCAGATGGAATATTTGAAGATCAAACCATGTTAAATACAGCGTTTTTTCCTAACCTAAATTCAAATGGGCCATTTACTATAACATTAACTGCCTATAGCGATGTTTGTGGTATGGTAGCAGAAACTATTGAAATAGATTTGGCAGATGAAACCAGAACTGTTGATGCAGGGCCACCAATAACTATATGCCAAGGAGAGGAAATTAATTTGTTTGGCCTTGAAAATGGCTTTGACGATTTTACTTGGCAAGGTGGTGCAGGTGTTTTTGACAACCGTAATCTATCCAACCCTGTATATACGCCAGGTTTTAACGAAACTGGTGAACTATTGTTTTACTTTAGTGCATTAAATGAATGTGGTAGAACTACTACAGATTCGGTTTTAGTCAATATAGTACCATTTACCTTAATTATAACCAATGGCGATCAAACTATTACACGTGGCGATAGCATTCAATTGATAGCAGAAGGTGGGAGTATTTACGAATGGTTACCTGCAGAAAGCCTAAGCAATAGCAATACAGATATGCCAACGGCTTCGCCAACCGAAACAACAACTTATTTTGTAACAGACCCTACTTCAAATTGTATGATGCCAGCACAATTAACGGTTACCGTAGAAGATCCAGAAGGTGGAAGTATACATTTTCCTAATGCATTTTCACCAAACAACGATGGGCAAAACGATGAGTTTAAACCAATAGGTTTCGGCGTTTCTAATTTTAATATGAAAGTTTGGAATCGATATGGTGAAATGATTTTTGAAACGAATGATATAAATATTGGTTGGAACGGCGAGTATAACGGCTATGCACAAGAGGTTGGTGTGTATGTTTATTATTTAGAATATGTATACGATTATGAACCAGATAAAGTAAGAAATGCCTATGGCAATGTTACTTTAGTAAGGTAAATTTGTATAGATGTTAAACGGCTAATCTTCTATTTGCGAAAGTTTTTATAACTTAAGGATAAGTGCTTTATAACAGTTGAAGCTATTTTATAAGGCTGTTAGCCCCGTATATTTTTTTTATTTTGATGAATGAAAATTGACACCTAATTATTTTTCTGTAACAATTATATTACCATCCATTTCATGGGGTATGCTTATCTTCATTAGTTTTAAAATAGATGGAGCCAAATCACTTAGTTTACCATTGGTTACCGTATATTTTTCGTGTGCTACAATTATAGGCACGGGGTTAACTGTATGAGCGGTATGTGCCGAACCATCTTCATTTTTCATTAAATCGGCATTACCGTGGTCGGCAATAATTATGGGTAAGTAATCTAAGTTTTTGGCCGTTGTCAATAATTTTTCAACACAATTATCAACCACTTCTGCTGCTTTTACAGCGGCTTCAAAAACACCAGTATGCCCAACCATATCTGCATTAGCAAAATTGATTATGCAAAAATCGTAGGCTTTGTTCACCAATTTTTCAATGAGTTTATCTGTTAACTCAGGTGCGCTCATCTCAGGTTGCAAATCATACGTAGCTACTTTTGGTGAATTGACTAACAAGCGCTCTTCATTTTTAAACGGCACTTCTCTACCACCAGAAAAGAAAAAAGTTACGTGTGGATATTTTTCAGTTTCTGCTGCTCTTAATTGATTTAAATTATTGTTAGCAATTACTTCACCCAAAGTGTTTTTTAAGTTTTCCTTTTCAACTGCAATATCAATATTTTTAAAACCACTATCGTACTGTGTAAGTGTAATGCATTTTAAAGGTATTTTTTTCATCTCATATTCAATTACATCATTTTGAGTTAGCGTTTCTACAATTTGCCTACAACGGTCTGTTCTAAAATTAAAAAAACAAACTGCGTCATTGGCATTTATTGTGGCTATTGGTTCGCCATTTTCATTAACCTTTACCATGGGTTTTAAAAATTCGTCTGTTTCATCATTGGCATATCTCTTTTTAATAGATGCAGCTAAATCGTTTGTTTGTTCCCCTTTACCTTCAATTAATAAATCGTAGGCTATTTTTATTCGTTCCCAGCGTTTATCTCTGTCCATAGCATAGTAGCGGCCAACCACACTAACTACTGTTGCATTATAATCTAAACAATAGTTTTCTAAGTCTTCAATATATTTTATTCCATTATGCGGGTTAGTATCTCTACCATCTGTAAAGGCGTGAATATAAATTTGTTTTACACCCAAGTTATGGAATATTTTTATTAATGCTTTTAAATGATTGATATGCGAGTGAACACCACCACCACTTAATAAACCCAACAAGTGAAGAGGCTTGTTATTTTTTAATGAATAGTTGGCAACACTAATTAAAGCCTTATTATCTTTAAATTCATCATCTTCAATCATATTATTTATACGTGCAAAATCTTGCCAAACAACTCTACCAGCACCAATGTTTAAATGCCCAACTTCAGAGTTGCCCATTTGCCCATTGGGTAACCCAACAGCCTTACCAAAGGTAGTTAATTTTGCATTACTATATGTATTTACTAAGCGATCAAAAGTTGGTGTGTTAGCTGTTTCAATAGCATCTGTTTCAGGTTTATTACCAATGCCCCATCCATCTAATATTATAAGTAGTACTTTTTTCATTTTTAAAATTATATTATTAATAATTTAACTTGTTGGCACGAAATATGTATAAACAAACCTGCCCGTGTTATAGTAAAATAAGAAAAATGAAAGTACTATTATTTATTGTAACCTTATTAGTTAACACTTCTATTTTTAACACCAATAATATTTTAGATGATATTGGTAAGCTAATTATAGATAGAGATGCAGTGGAACTTTGCAAATTAGTGTCAGATAATATTGATTTGGCTATTGTTGATGTTGAAAAAACATACAGCAAATCGCAAGCAGAAGAAGTATTAAAAAGCTTTTTTAAAAGCCACAAAGTTAAAGATTTTAAAGTGCTACATTCTGGCAGTAATAATAAAGCTTTAGAATTTGCTATTGCTCGCTTGGTAACTGAAAATACCTCTTTTAGAGCTTATATTTTGGTTGATAAAACTGGTAGTAGTGATCATTTAATTGAGCTTCGCTTTGAAGAAGAGTAATCAAAGCTTTAATCATCTATTCAAATTCTTTTTCTGTAGTAAATTATACTTAATTTTGCAGAATGAATATCAATAATTATTTAAAAATTTTTTTTGAGGAAGATGTTAAGGAAGGCGATCATACCTCTTTGGCAACTATACCTGCTACAGCAGAGCGCAAAGCACGGCTTATAGTTAAAGATATTGGTGTTATTGCCGGAGTTGAGGTTGCAAAACAAGTTTTCGCTTTTGTAGATGAAAAACTTAAAATAGAAACTTATATTGAAGACGGTAGCGAAGTAAAGCATGGTGATATTGCATTTGTAATAAACGGAAGTGCGCAAAGTATTTTAAAAGCAGAGCGTATTATGTTAAACTTAATGCAACGTATGAGCGGTATTGCCACAAAAAGTAAAAAATATGCCGATGTTGTAAAAGATTTATCGGTTAAAATATTAGATACCAGAAAAACAACGCCAGGCATTAGATATTTTGAAAAATTAGCAGTTACAATTGGAGGTTGCCACAACCACAGAATGGGTTTATATGATATGATTATGATTAAAGACAATCATCATGATTATGCTGGTGGCATATTAAAGGCAATTGAACGAACAAACGAATATCTTACCCAAAACAAGTTAAACTTAAAAGTAGAAATAGAGGTACGTAATTTAGAAGAGTTAAAATTAGTAATAGAGGAGGGGAGTGTTGACCGGATTATGTTAGATAACTTTAGCCCTCAGCAAATTATAGAAGCTTTGGCATTAATGCCTGCTAAATTTGAAACAGAAGCTTCTGGCGGAATTACGCTTGAAACTTTAAGAGCTTATGCAGAAACCGGAGTTCAATATATATCTGTGGGCGCTTTAACCCATTCGGTAAAAAGTTTAGATATGAGTTTAAAGGCCTTTTAAAATGCTGCTAAAATTAGGCTTCTTCTAAAAAAAATTGATCTCTATTAACAAAAGGAAAACAAACAGCGGCCCAAATAATTACACATACGGCTAAAACAATTCCCATAAACATTAAAAAAGTGTTTAGGTAAACCAATACGCCTTTCATTGTGCTGCTTAAAGCCCCCAACTCCAACCAAGCATGGCGGTTTATTTCTGTAGTAAACCTAACCCAAAACCGAAATGTTGAGAATGCAAAGAAAAAAAGTAACCCAACACCTAATGATGCTAACCGTAGTAACCAAGCTTTTGGTTTGCGCCAATGTATTGGAGTAGCCAAAATTAGTGAGGTTAACAAAATCATTGGTAGGGTTAAAAACTGCCATACATCAACATAAAATTCTGCGTGGCCAACATTAACTGAAGAGGCTTTTTTTCTTCTGGCCTCTGCAACAGCTACATCAATTTGGTCTTGATTCATCATTTTAATTAGCACATCATCATCATAAGATTTAAAAGGATGCACCTGATAGGAGCTGGTAGAACTTTTAGCAGCAATAAATTCTATTTTACCTTTGCCATTATAATTGTTATACATGCTTTCATTAATACTTATAAAAGTATTTTGCATAGCCTTATCTAACCCAATAGCAGGCACAAACCAGTTTAAAAAAACATATATAACACCAAAAATACCTAATGTGATTAATAATACCCTAACGTTTATGTTTATGTTCATAAGTTTTTCTTGTAAAAGAGTTTAGCTGGTCGCTTTTCGGTTTAAACTGCCAATCCAAATTGCCAATAATATTAATGCAGATAAAATAAATAAAACTTGCCAAAAATTTTGGTGGAAAAATTCAAAGTAACGAGGCATATATACACCACACAAATATAAATGAATAACTCTAATAATATTAAGTACAAATAAACTGCCAACACCAAACAAAACACCTTTTATTTTTTCTTTGATAGAAGCAGTATAAGCCACAACCCCGGCACCAAATATGGCCATGGCTTCTAAGCCATCGCAACCTGTTTTTACATTTAAAGTCATCGCATCCGAAGAAATTTGTTGCCCTATAGTTACGGTTTCCCAACCAAAAATATTTAAAAATATACTAGCAATTTTAGCATCTAAAGCAGTAATACCAGCTACAATATAATCGTGAAAATTTTGTGAGTTCCATAATATAAGGTAAAAGGCGGCAATTAAAATGGCCGTCATTAAAACAAACCTGGTAACTGGTGATAGGCCTTTCCAGCCTTTTTTTCTGCCACCACCACCACTATTGGTTGTTTTTTTCGGAGCTGGTGTATTAGCTGCACTACCTCCCGTTTCGTTTTGTTTGCCTTTTTTTCTTGATTTTTTTCCCATACTGTGAAATGGCTATAGTTAATTTAGCCCCAAATTTCCTTAAAATAAAGCAGTTTTTATAATTCTGACTAAAAAATAATTTTAATAAAATAAATACAATACTTATTTACCTTTAAGCCGTGAAATTATTAATTATAAATGGGCCTAATTTAAACCTACTAGGCCAGCGTAATCCAGAGGTTTATGGCGATGAAAGCTTTGATGATTATTTTAAGGATTTGAAAGTAGACTTAGAAGAAATTGAGTTAGAATATTATCAAAGTAACAAAGAAGGAGAATTGGTTGAAAAATTGCAACTGACCAAGGCAGATGGGATTTTATTAAACGCAGGCGGTTTTACCCATACCTCGGTTGCTATTGCAGATGCTATTGAAGCTATTGAAGCACCAGTAATTGAAGTGCATATTAGTAACCCAGCGGGGCGAGAACCTTTTAGACATACCTCGCTATTGGCCGCACACGTAATTGGTAGTATTGCCGGTTTTGGTTTAGAAAGTTATTGGATCGCAATTCTCGCCTTTCAAAGTTTTATTGATAATGATAGTAATGAAGACTAAAATTTTATTTTGTAAGATGCTTAACATAAACAAATGGTTTCTGATATGGATAGTTTTGGTAACAATAGGCTGCAAAACCAACAAAATTGCGGTAGAAGATAAAAAGGCGTACACTAATACTATTCCGCAAAAAATTATAATTGAAAATGAAAATTATAATAAAGCAATTAACTTAAATTACCAAGGAGAAAAACATCTTAAAAATATTAGACAACTAACCTTTGGCGGTGATAATGCAGAAGCTTACTTTAGTTTTGATAATAAACAGTTAGTATTACAACGCACCAATAAAGTAGACGGCATTAATTGTGATCAAATATATTTTGGCAAAATACCCACACAATTAAACGAAGTTTTTGAGATAAATTTAATAAGTACGGGAAAAGGTAGAACAACCTGCTCGTATTTTATGCCTAATGATGATAAAATTATTTATGCATCTACCCATAGCGGACATACTACCTGCCCAATTGTGCCCGAGCGGAGGCAAGGAGATGACTATGTTTGGCCATTATACACAGAATTTGAAATTTATGTAGCCAACTTACAAGGTAATATTACACAGCAATTGACGGATAATAACTATTATGATGCGGAAGCTACCGTTTCGCCTAACTTAGATAAAATTGTATTTACCAGCACCCGAAGTGGCGATTTAGATTTGTACACCTGTAATATTGATGGAAGCAATGTTAAGCAAGTAACCTTCGATTTGGGTTATGATGGCGGCGCATTTTTTACACCTAACGGTAAACAACTAATATTTAGAGCAAGCCGCCCACAAACCGCAGAAGCAATAGAAAAGTATCAAACGCTTTTAAAGCGTAACTTGGTAGCTCCAACCGATATGGAATTGTTTATTTGCGATGTTGATGGTAGTAATATGAAACAGATCACTAATTTAGGCAATGCCAACTGGGCGCCATTTATGCATCCATCGGGTAAAAAAGTAATATTTTCATCTAACCATAAAAGCAAGGTTGGTTTTCCTTTTAATTTGTATATGATAAACTTAGATGGCACTGGCTTAGAGCAAATTACTTTCGATACTAAGTTTGATGCTTTCGCCATGTTTTCGCCCAACGGTAGTAAACTGGTTTGGTCAAGCAATCGCAACAATGGTGGCACAAGAGATACCAACGTATTTATTGCAGATTGGGTTGAGTAGTGTAATTTTAAAGGTTTCACAACAAACCACAAAACACATCTGCATAAATCAACGAGTTCTACGAGAGAAAAAAATACTTTTTTGGTATCAAAATTTGATATACCTTTACAAAAAATAATTCAAATGAAAAGTATATCATTAAAATTAGGAAATCAGATATTAATAGAGGCAGATAGCATACTTAGTGAGCTAAAAACCAGTAGAAACAAATACATCAACGAAGCTGTAGAATTTTATAATAAGCATCATAAAAGAAAGCTTTTAGAAAACCAGCTTTTGGCCGAATCAAAATTGGTAGCCGAAGAATCGATGGAAGTTTTGGCAGATTTTGAAAAACTAACTGATGAAATTTAAACGGTTTCAGATTTGGCTGGCCGATCTTAACCCAAGAGTTGGAACTGAAACTGGAAAAGTTAGGCCTGTAGTAATTATTCAAACCAATTTATTAAACAAAACCCATCCTTCGGTAATTGTTTGCCCAATAACCTCAAAAACCAGAAACAATGTTAGCATTTTAAGAGTAAATACTAATGATGAACAGAATGGTTTAAAAAAACCAAGTGCCATTATGATAGATCAAATAAGAGCAATTGACGGCAAAAGACTAATTAAAAAACTAGGAAGTATTGACGAAGACCTCCAACAAAAAATAATAGAAAACATAAAAATTGTATTAGATATGTGAAACGTTACCCCAACCCACAAAACACCTCTGCGTAAATCAGCGAGTTCTGCGGGAGATTTTTTTTGCCCGCAGAAAACCGCAGAACGTAAATTATGAATTCCTATCCCAAACCCACAAAACACCTCTGCGTAAATCAGCGAGTTCAGCGGGAGAATTTTTTTGTAACTAATTTCTATCTTCACAAAACACCTCTGCGTAAATCAGCGAGTTCTGCGGGAGATTTTTTTTTCCCGCAGATTTCGCAGAAAACCGCAGAACGTTAATTATGAATTCCTATTCCCAAACCCACAAAACACCTCTGCGCAAATCAGCGAGTTCTGCGGGAGAATTTTTTGGTAACTAATTTCTATCTTCACAAAACACCTCTGCGTAAATCAGCGAGTTCAGCGGGAGAATTTTTTTGTAACTAATTTCTATCTTCACAAAACACCTCTGCGTAAATCAGCGAGTTCTGCGGGAGATTTTTTTTTCCCGCAGATTTCGCAGAAAACCGCAGAACGTTAATTATGAATTCCTATTCCCAAACCCACAAAACACCTCTGCGCAAATCAGCGAGTTCTGCGGGAGAATTTTTTGGTAACTAATTTCTATCTTCACAAAACACCTCTGCGTAAATCAGCGAGTTCTGCGGGAGAATTTTTTTGTAACTAATTTCTATCTTCGCAAAACTCATCTGCGTAAATCAGCGAGTTCTGCGGGAGAATTTTTTTGCCCGCTGATTTCGCAGAAAACCGCAGAACGTTAATTATAAATTCCTATCCCAAACCCACAAAACACCTCTGCGTAAATCAGCGAGTTCTGCGGGAGATTTTTTTTGCTCGCAGATTTCGCAGAAAACCGCAAAACGTTAATTATGAATTCCTATTCTAAACCCACAAAACACCTCTGCACAAATCAGCGAGTTCTGCGGGACAAACAAGTTGTAACTAATTCCCATCTTCGCAAAACACCTCTGCGTAAATCAGCGAGTTCTGCGGGACAAACAAACCCCAACTAATTTCCATCTCCTCTCTTTTTGCACTACCTTTACCACCACAGTAAATGACTTATATAAAACTCGCATTTCGCAACATTTTTCGCAACGGGGTTAGAACCATTATTACCGCATCAGCCGTATTTTTTGCCGTTATTTTTAGTATGCTAATGCGTTCGGTACAATATGGTACTTACGAAAATATGGTTAAAAATGTAGTGGGCTTTTACAACGGGTATCTAAAAGTAAATCAAAACGGTTATTGGGAAGAAAAATCTTTAGACAACACCTTTTTAGATACTCCTGAACTGCGTAACCAACTACAAAACAATCCAAACATAAAAACCCTTGTACCACGCTTAGAAAGTTTTGCCCTTGCCGCAGCTGGCGATCTTACCAAAGGCGTAATTGTTACTGGCGTTGATCCGCAGGCCGAAAAAAGTGTAGTAGATATTGAGCCAAAAATAAAACAAGGCAACTACTTTGGGCCCAACGATAATGCAGTAATTATTACCGATGGATTGGCTGAGTTTTTAAAATTAGGAGTTGGCGACACTATAATATTATTAAGCCAAGGCTACCAAGCGGTAAGCGCATCGGGCAAATTTGCTGTAGCTGCCATAATGCGTTTAGGCGTGCCAGATTTAAACAGTTCAATGGTATTTATGCCCCTAAAAGCCTGTCAATATTTGTATGGCGCAGAAGATCGATTAACCTCCATAATACCTGTAGTCAACAACGTAAACCAGTTAAACAAAACCGTAAGCTCATTAGAAAACCAACTGCCCAAAGACTACGAAATACTTAGTTGGCAAAAAATGTTACCCGAATTAATACAACTCATACAAGCCGACAATGCTGGCGGTTTGGTAATGCTATTTATCTTATACACCGTAATTGGCTTCGGCATTTTCGGCACTATTTTAATGATGACCACCGAGCGCATCTACGAGTTTGGCGTACTCATTTCTATAGGTATGAAACGCTGGAAACTCATTGCAGTAGTAATGCTCGAATCCCTTTTCATCAACTTTTTGGGCGTAATTGCAGGTCTAATTGCCGGCATACCCATATTAGGTTATTTTTATCGAAACCCCATTCGGTTCGAGGGCGATCTTGACGAGTTTGCCGAGCAATACAACATAGAACCCGTACTTAATTTTTCGCTCGATCCGGCAGTGTTTTATTGGCAAGGCATTATCGTATTTATCATTGCGCTCATCGTTTCGGCATATCCAATTTATCGCATTTCTCGTTTAAATTTAATAAGCGCATTAAGAGGTTAAACTCATTTTTTTATGAAACAAAATTATTCACAAGCGCATCATAAAAATATTAAAAATTTGAAGCGAAACAGTTTACTCCACACAAATAGTGTACCCGCTTTCCGCTCAAATGCCATTTTGCCAACGCTTCAATGCCTTTCAAAATGGCATAACCGCTGCAATCGGGGCTATTTCAAAAACACCCAACCTGCAATAAGTTTTTACAATTCAAAATCAACAATACCAACAATAAACCGTATCTCAACAAAATATAAACTACTATTTTTATGCTAACCCTGCTCAAAATAGCGTGGCGAAATATATGGCGCAACAAGTTGCGTAGCTTTGCCGTTTTTGCCTCTGTAGCACTTGGCTTATGGGCAGGTATTTTTGCCACCTCGCTGGCCAACGGCCTCAACGAACAACGAGTTAGTGGCGTAATTGAAAACCAATTAGCACATATACAAATACATCAAAACGGTTTTAAAGATAACTTTGAGATTACCAAATACATTAACAATGTAAGGCAAGTAGCGCAAACCCTACAGCAAAACGAAAACATAAAAGCTTATACCACTCGCACCATAGTTTCGGGTATGGTAAGTTCGGCAGCAACAAGCAAAGCAGTACAAATAAAAGGCATCATACCCCAAAACGAAGATGCCGTAATTGGCCTTAAAAAATTTATAGTAGCAGGTGAATATTTTGGCAAAGCTGGGCGAACCCCATCTATTATACTCGGTAAAACATTAGCCGATAAGCTCAATGTAAAAGTGCGCAAAAAATTAATACTAAAATTTCAAGACCCGAATAATGAAGTTATTGCTGCCGCTTTTAAAGTAAAAGGAATTTACAAAACCGTTGATACCCGCGCCGATGAAATGACGGTTTATATTGAACAACAAAAACTAAACGAGTTGCTGGGTTTTGAAAATAAAGCACACGAAATAGCCATAAAAATTAACGATTTAGAACAATTAGAAACCGTAACGCCACCGCTAAAAGCTGCCTTACCCAACCTGTTAGTAGAAAGCTGGAAAGAAGTTTTTCCTGGCTTAGATACTGCCGACCAATTACAAGAGCAAACAAGTATGCTACTCTTATACATTATAATGTTAGCACTTTGTTTTGGTATATTAAACACCATGCTAATGGTAGTGTTAGAACGGGTACGAGAGTTTGGTATGCTAATGGCCGTTGGTATGAACAAAGTAAAAGTGTTTTTTATGGTAATGTTCGAAACGGTATTTTTAATGTTAACCGCCACACCGGTTGGCTTAGCAATGGCTTGGCTTTCGGTTTGGTATTTTAGTAAATATGGCTTGAATTTAAGCGGCATGTCTGCTGGTTTGGGCAGTATGGGCATTGATCCAATTATATACCCATCTTTAACTTACGATTATTACCCAAAAGTAATTTTGTTGGTAGTAATAGCTGCCATTTTAAGTGCCATATATCCTGCTATTCGGGCAGTACGATTAAACCCCGCCGAATCAATCAGAAAATTGTAATAATTGAGCGTGAAAGAAATCATATCTATACAACACATTGAGAAAATTTATAACCCAAAAAAAATACCAGTACATGCTTTGCAAAGCGTAAGTGTATCAATTAAACAAGGCGAATTTACGGCTATAGTTGGGCCATCGGGTTCTGGCAAAAGTACGCTATTAAATTTAATTGGTGGTTTAGATACACCTACAAATGGTAGCGTAATTATTAGCGATACAGATATTGCAAAACTAACTGCTAATCAGTTAATAGAGTTTCGGTTACAACATATTGGTTTTGTATTTCAAGCTTACAATTTAATACCAGTTTTAACCAGTAAAGAAAATGTGGAGTTTATAATGTTAATGCAAAACCGCAGCAAAAAAGAACGAGAAGAACGTGCCATCAGCTTGTTGAAAGCAGTTGGTTTAGAAAAAGAAATTAACCGCCGGCCGGTAGAACTTTCTGGTGGGCAGCAACAACGAGTTGCAGTTGCCCGTGCGCTTGCCTCAAAGCCCGATTTTGTTTTAGCCGATGAACCCACCGCTAATCTCGATTCTAAATCTGCCGAAAACTTGTTAGACATTATGGAACGTCTTAACCAAGAAGAAGGCATAACTTTTTTATTTTCTACCCACGATGCAAGGGTGGTAAAAAGAGCAAGGCGAGTAATTACGCTGGAAGATGGGCAAGTGGTGAGTGATATTTGAACTGAAATAAAAGCTAAATTTGTATCTTGTTTTTAGTTTCTGCACATAAGCAGCAAAAACCAGATTTAGTAAATTCTACAAAAATAATTTTAAAAGATATAAACCCCAAACATTAACTTTAAAGCAAATTATAACCCAATAAAAAAGCAGTCACAAATTTATAATTCATAACTGCCTGAAAATCAAGTCGGGATGAGAAGATTCGAACTTCCGACCCCACGCCCCCCAGACGTGTACTCTAACCGGACTGAGCTACATCCCGAAACTCATTTACCAAATTGCAAAAATAGTAAAACAAATTAACTTTGGGCATAATAAATTTTTAAACAAATGTAGGTTTCTATTGATTTGATAAGTTACTTTTGCAGCAAAATCAATAAATACAAAAAATGATTAAAGTAGCAATCAATGGCTTTGGAAGAATTGGCCGGCTAACCTTCCGTGCATTACAAAACAATCCTAATGCAGAAATAGTAGCTATAAATGATTTAACTGACAATAGCACCTTAGCACATTTATTAAAGTACGATACTGCCCAAGGCAATTACAACGCAGCAATTGAAGCTACCGAAACCCATCTTACCGTAAACGGAAAAAGTATAGAAGCCTCTTCCGAGCGCAACCCCGAAAATTTACCCTGGGGAAAATTAGGCTGCGATGTAGTAATAGAATCAACAGGCGTATTTCGTGATGAAGCAGGAGCAAGCAAACACCTAACTGCGGGTGCAAAAAAAGTAGTAATAAGCGCACCAGCAAAAGGCGGCAATGTAAAAACCATAGTACAAGGCATTAACGACAATATTTTAACCGCCGACGATAAAATTATATCCAACGCCTCTTGCACCACCAACTGCTTAGCCCCAATGGTAAAAGTGTTAGATGATAACTTTACAATCGAAACCGGTTTTATGACCACCGTACATGCCTACACCTCCGACCAACGCATACAAGATGCACCACATAGCGATCTTCGTAGAGCCCGTGCAGCAGCACAAAATATTATACCCACCAGCACCGGAGCAGCCAATGCCATCGGTTTAGTAATGCCAAACTTGGCAGGTAAATTAAATGGCTTTGCCATGCGCGTTCCGGTAATTACCGGCTCAATTGTCGATTTTACTTGCATAGTTAAAAACACCCCAACAGCAGCAGCCATAAACGAAGTATTTAAAGCCGCAGCCGATGGCCCATTAAAAGGCTTTTTACAATTTAGCACCGAGCCATTAGTCAGCTCCGATATTATTGGCAACACACACTCTTGCATTTTCGATAGCGATTTAACCGATGTAAGCGGCCAACAAATAAAAGTAGTAGGTTGGTACGATAACGAAGCCGGTTACTCCAATCGCCTGGCCGATATTGCAATAAAATTGGCCTCAATTAATTAAGCCTATTATAGCAAGCACAATTGTAATAATGCGAAGCGAAAGGGTAGCAGCCTGCACAAAAGCTGCTCCCGCTTTCCGCTCAAATTACATTTTTGCAATGGGTTTTCAACCCACTGCAAAAATGTAATAACCGCTGCAATCGGGGCTATTTCAAAAACCACAATACCCACAAAAACATTTATAAATATTACACCAAATACACCCTTTAAAATAACAATAAACAATCTTTATGTTTAGCAAAACCAATTTCAAAAATAAAAAAGTATTAGTTCGTGTTGATTTTAATGTACCCTTAAACGACAATTTTTCAATTGCCGACGACACCCGAATACAAGCAGCCATACCCACCATTTTAAAAATTATGAAAGATGGCGGAAGTGCCATATTAATGTCGCACCTAGGCCGGCCAAAAGAAGGCCCAGAAGAAAAATATTCGTTAAAGCATCTTTTAAAACATTTAAAAAAACAAATACCATTCGAAGTAATTTTTGTAGAAGACTGTGTTGGTTTAGAAGCAGTAAAAGCAGCAAAACAACTACAACCCTCACAAGTTTTACTGCTCGAAAACTTACGTTTTCATAAAGAAGAAAAGGAAGGAGATAAAGGTTTTGCCAAACAACTAGCCCACCTTGCCGATGTTTATGTAAACGATGCCTTTGGTACCGCCCACCGAGCACATGCATCTACCGCAGTAATTGCCGATTTTTTTAAACCAGAAAACAAAATGTTTGGCCTCTTAATGGAAAAAGAAGTAAACAACTTAAAACACTTAACAGCAGCTAACGCCAAACCAGTTACGGCTATAATTGGAGGTGCAAAAATATCAAGCAAAATAAATGTAGTCGAAAATTTGTTGGATGTAGTAGATCACCTAATTATTGGTGGCGCAATGGCTTACACTTTTTATCGGGCGCAAGGTTTCAACATTGGTAATTCTTTATTTGAAGCCGACAGGGTAGACATAGCGCAAAAAGCTTTGGTAAAAGCAGCTGCCAACGAAGTACAAATTCATTTGCCTATCGACTCTTTGGTGGCCGATAATTTCTCCGAAAATGCCCGTACCCAAACCACAATAGATCAAAATATACCATTAGATTGGATGGGCTTAGACATAGGCCCTAAAACAATTGCCAACTACAAAACCATTATACTCAACTCTAAAACCATTTTATGGAACGGGCCAATGGGCGTTTTTGAAATGAACAAATTTAAAAACGGCACATTAGAAATTGCAAAAGCCATAGCCCAAGCAACTGCAAATGGTAGCTACTCACTTGTAGGTGGTGGCGATTCGGTCGCAGCACTAAAACAGTTTGAATTACAAGACCAAGTTTCTTATGTTTCTACAGGCGGCGGCGCCATGTTAGAAATGCTAGAAGGTAAAGAGTTGCCAGGCGTTACAGCAATGGGTTAGTAATTTGTATTACTAAAATTGTTTTAATTTTTATAATGTAGTTTTTGAACTAATTGTTTTTAAATTGCGTTTATTGCAATAGAATATCCCCCACGGAATTGTAGAATTAGCAAAGCAACAAATGTTACTGATTATCAATAAAGAGAATTGTAACTTCTGCAAAAAATAAGCAAATTAAAAAATAATAAAATGAACAATAAAAACTTAATAGGACTTGATAAAGATAAAGCAAAGCATTTAGCAGAAAAACTGAATGAACTTTTAGCAAACTACTCCATCTTTTACCAAAATACACGTGGCTATCATTGGAACATTAAAGGAGAGAAATTTTTTGAACTTCATTTAAAATTTGAAGAGTTATACAACGACTTATTCTCAAAAATAGATGAAGTTGCTGAAAGAATATTAACCTTAGGTCATACACCAAAACATAACTATTCAGACTATCGTACAAATTCCAAAATAAAAGAAAGCGTTCAAATTAGCGATGGAATAAAAGCTGTTGAAGATATTTTGTCATCATTTCAAACTATTATAATATTTCAACGCGAAATTCTAAATATATCAGGTGATGTAGGAGACGAAGGAACAAATGCTTTAATGAGTGATTACATAAGTTTGCAAGAAAAATTGGTATGGATGTATTCCTCTTTTTTAAATAAATAAATTAAAGTAAAGCCATCAGCAGGTATGTTTGCTGTAAGTTTTTTTCGACTTGTGGAATAAAATCTCTAACCCCTTTTTTGACTTGCCATTAACAAAGCAGCCCAACATTTAAAAAGCAACCAAACCCAAGCGAAGTTACAAGCTTAGCCCCAATAGCTATGGTGGACGGCATAAATTTTGCCAGCCTAAAGGGCAAATAATACGTCAATCTGCTATTTAATTATAGCCACGCCTTTCAATAATTTGTTCAAACTATTTTTTAGCTTAAATTTAATTCGTGAAACAAATTTTGGTTGTGGGCTGTGGGTTTGCTAAGTTTAAACCTTTGCAAAATAACCAACAACTTTAAAAAATATGGATCACTTTTTTCCTAATCAACGATACACCAGTAAAGGGGAGCCTGAATTGGGGATTGGTATTTTAACAGCACTTAGTAAAGGAAAAGTGGAGTTGTATTTTCTCGCCTCTGATGAAACACGCTTGTATGCAATTGAAAGTGCGGCTTTACAGCGGGTGATTTTTAAACCAGGCGATTATATAGTTGATACCAAGGGAAATTCGTTGTTAATAATACGTGTTGAATTAAAAGATAACTTATACCACTATTATGGGAAAGCGGGTAAAATATCGGAGGCGGAATTGGGCGATGTGTCGGTAAATTACGGGGTGGATGACCGGCTTTTTATGGGTGATGTGGATGCGCCTAATGCCTTTGCTTTGCGTAGAGAAACTTTGCAATATGAATATAAAAGGAAGTTATCGCCAGTAAATGGCTTTGTGGGTGGAAGGATAGATTTGATTCCTCATCAGCTTTATGTTGCCCACGAGGTGAGTTCAAGATATGCGCCTCGTGTCTTATTATCCGACCAAGTTGGTCTTGGAAAAACCATTGAGGCTTGCCTAATTCTTCACCGCTTATTATTAAATGGGCGAATTTCGAGGGTGCTAATTCTCGTTCCTGAAACTTTGCTGCACCAATGGTTTGTTGAAGTTTTACGGCGGTTTAATATGTGGTTTAATATTTTTGATGAAGAGCGTTGTGCTTCATTGGATGACAGTTCGCCAGAAGGCAATCCATTTTTGGCCAATCAATTGATTATTTGTAGTATTGAATTTTTGGCCGGTTCAGCAAAGCGAACTCAACAAGCACTAAGTGCCAAGTGGGATATGTTGGTAGTAGATGAAGCACATAAATTGGAATGGTCGGTTGACAAAGTAAGTGCCGAGTATAGTACGGTTGAACTATTGAGTAAAGTGGCCACGGGCTTATTGTTGATTACGGCTACTCCAGAACAATTGGGTGTAGAAAGTCATTTTGCACGGTTGCGCTTATTAGACTCAAACAGATATGCCAATTATACTGATTTCATCAACGAATCTGCTGATCATAAAGCCATTGCCAATATTGTTGAAAAATTGTATTTGGGAAAAGATTTGAATGCTAAAGATATCAAAATTTTAACCGCTCTTTTTTCAAAAGAAAACATACAATTGATTACCAAAGGAAAGGACTTTGCTAAGGATCAACTTATTGAAAATCTGCTTGACCAACATGGCCCGGGTAGAGTGTTGTTTCGAAATACCAGATTGGCCATAAGCGGATTTCCAAAGCGTAAGGCACATCTTATTAGTATAAAAATAATAAAAGATAAAGAACTTTGGATGGAGCGTTTGAGCAAGGAATTTGCTAATGATATGCAACTAAACGCAACAAGCAATAAATATCAATATCAGTTTGGCAAAGACCCACGCGTTAAGTGGTTGGTAACAAAACTGAAGGAGATTCACCCTGCAAAAGTATTGCTCATTTGCAAGAGTAAAGAAAAGGTATTGGCGCTGCAAAAAGTATTATTTAGGCAAGCCAATTTAAAAGTAGGGGTTTTTCATGAAGAGCTTACCATAGTTAAACGAGATAGAAATGCGGCTTGGTTTTCAGAATCAGATGGCCCCCAAATACTCCTTTGTTCTGAAATTGGTGGTGAAGGACGAAATTTTCAATTTGCGCATCACCTCATTTTATTTGACTTGCCTTTAAACCCAGAATTGCTGGAGCAGCGAATAGGTCGCTTAGACAGGATTGGACAAACAGAAGACATACACCTGCATATTCCTTACCTTATCAATAGCCCACAGCATGTGTTGGTAAGGTGGTTTCACGAAGGCCTAAATGTTTTTGAAAGTAACCTTGAAGGGGGAAATAAAATGTATAAATTATTTGGTCATCGGCTTATTGAAGTTTCAAAAAAAAGCTGCCTTGTAGCGGAACATACCGAATTGAATAACTTGATCAACGAAACCATCATCTTACAGAAAGACCTTAAAAAAAGTATGGACAATGGTTATGATAGATTACTCGAAATGAATTCCTTTCGCCCTAAAATAGCCACAAAGTTGGTGCAACAAATTGAAGCAGAAGACAAAGATAAACAGCTTGAAAATTATTTAACAAAAGTATTTAGGCATTTTGATATTGAAATGGAAGACCTCGATTACCGAACTTATTTTTTAAAACCGGCCTCTATACTCAGCCAAAAATTTCCCTCTATTCCGAAAGCCGGCATATCGGTTACCTTTAACAGAAAACACGCACTTAGCCGAGAAGATATCAATTTCCTTAGTTGGGATCATCCTATGATAACCGACTCTATTGATCTTATTTTAAGTTCAGCAACGGGTAATGCCAGCTATGGAGTGCTAAGAGATTCTCATAATCCAGGGCTGCTGCTTGAGGTACTTTTTGTGCTTGAAACACCAACAGCGCATAACACCTCTATTGATCGTTTTCTTCCAAATACACCATTAAGAGTTGTGGTAGATCATACGGCAAAGGAAGTTACCGATGCGTATCCTATTGAAACATTCGACAAAAAATTGATGAGCGCCAAAATAGACGCTTTGCTTGAAAATGAAATTTTAGTAGAAACGCTGCTGCCTAACATGATTACAGTAGCCACAAAAGTAGCTAAAGAAAAGCGTACCAAAGAAATAGCCAATGGACTTCAACGAATGAACGCTACTTTAAATCATGAAAAAAACAGACTAAAAATGTTACAACAAAAAAACAATAATATAAGACCAGAAGAAATTGAAATAGCCCTTAAAGAACAGCTAACCTTGGCAACGCTCATTAAAAATGCACGAGTACGGATGGACGCCATTCAGCTTATTAAAATGGAATAAAATAGGCAACTCGAAAATAACAATTCTTCAAACAATGTCAATTTTAAGCTTTCGCATATACCTGAATACATTGAATTTGGATTATATTATTTTTGACGCTTTAAGTGATTTTTTTGAAGCAGAAGTATAAGTGCTCGTTGAAAATTAGGTCCCGCTTTCCGCTATATCTTTTTATTCCACTACGTTACATAAAAAGGATGCCGCTCCAATCGGGGCTATTTTAGAAAGCTCGGTTTTTTCGTGGATAGAAAGGCAAAGTCACTACCACTTTTTGAATTGAGATGCTTCGTATTAAAACACACAGTTAGCAACTACAACCAATTTTTTGACATTAGAATATAATTTGTAATTTGGCAAATATATAAACGTTACACACACAAAAAAGAGCAATATAATTGTGTATATTGAGATCGTTATAAGGCAGCAACAAAACAAAAAAGCATAAAATGAAAGAAGTAAGAAAAGTTGGAATTATAGGTATAGGACCCAGAGGTGGGTACTCTTTTGAAAAACTAATTTTAGAGTTAGTGAAGCGAAATAGTCTTTATAATATTCATTTTTCACTCTTTGAGGCTACAGGAGATTTTGGTAATGGGCAAGTTTATAATTTACATCAAAATTCGTCGAATTGGATAAATATTACAGAGCGGATTTTAAAATTAGAACAGCGGGAAGCAATAGATACTAATAACTTAAAAATTGTCTCATTTCCCTCCTATCATAATTGGGCTAATAAAGGTTTTAATACACTTTCAAATGATACAATAGATACTTATCCACCTCGTGCTAAAATAGGAAACTATTTATCGCAAAGATTTCAATCACTTGCTAAACCATTAATCCAATCTAATATAGTTGCTCTATATAAGGAGGAAGTGAAAAAGGTGAAATTGCTAAATAATAATAAAATTAAAATAACTACTAACACAAAAGTTTACAAAAAGTTTGATGAAGTATTATTGACCATTGGTCATCAATACACAGAACTATCTCAACAAATATTGGAATGGGATAAATTTGCCAACGACAAGGAAAATCTAAATTTATTCAAATCACCTTATCCTACTTCTAATTATTTATACCATAAAAATCTAAACAATGAAAGTATTATTGGAATTCGAGGATTTGGTTTAGCAATGATAGATGTTGTAAGAGCAATAGCTGGAAAATTTGGCACTTTTAAAATATTAGATGAGAAAACACAAGCATCTACTTATAAAATGGAGGAAGAAATTGCAAGTAAGTTCGTCGCATTTTCACTTGATGGGTTACCGCCTGTACCCAAGCCTTTAAATGCACAAATAGATAAATGGTTTAAACCATCAGAAGGATCTATTTTAAGATTTGAAAATCAAATTGGGAATAAACAAATTCAAGAAGAAGCACAAAGCCCTCAATTTTTAATTAAAGCTTTTGCGCCTGTTGCAGCCGACATTTATTTGCAGTTACCTTATGCTATTAATCCTCAAAATCTATCGAAAGCCGCTATTGAAAAACTAATCATAAAATGGTTGGAAGATCAAAAAAATGAACACGAACTTATTATCCCAAGAAAACAATCCGCAAAAAAAAGTATGGAAAGTTTTGTAGAAATGGCTAACGGAAAATTAGCAATAAGTTTAGATTATTGCATCGGTCAAGTATGGCGATATTGCCAACCTTCTATTTACAAGCAGCTATCTTTTAATGCTTGTTCCGATAGCGTTTTCGCAGAAATAATTGCCTTAGACGAATCAACAAAAAGATATTCTTATGGACCTCCGGTAGAAAGTATTCAACAATTATTAGCTCTGGTAGATGCAGGTGTTTTGAACTTAGATATGGTTTATGACCCCAATATTAAATTGACAAAAGAAGGTTGGCGATTTCTGGTCTCTGATAAATCAATTACTGCAACTATTATGATAGATTCGGTTTTAGATTCACCCAATATCAAATCTGTTAGGTCGCCTATCGTTAAAAATATGCTTGTTGATGATTTGATAAAGACTGTCCACGATAATTTGGGTGTAAAAACAGACGAGTACGGCTATTTGATTTCAAAAAATATGGATAAAAAAATTCCCATAGCTCTTCTTGGAAGATTGGCAAAAGGCACTATAATTGGTGTAGATGCAATTTTAGAATGTTTTGGTTCACGCCCTCAACAATGGGCCAAAAAAGCCTCAGCAAATCATATTAACTGGTTAAACAAAAATTAAAATTTTAAAATATGGAAATAATATTTGAATGTACTGTAAATGATGTTATACGGGTTCTTGGTTCAGCTGTAATAATATATGTCCTAATTATAGTCTATATCCGGCTTTTAGGCAAACGCTCTACCTCTGAGCTTAATAACTTCGATTGGATTGTAACGGTTTCAGTAGGTTCAATAGTCGCCTCTACTATAGTACTGAAAGATCTTTCTGTTACAGAAGGGGGGCTAAGCATTTTCATTTTAATGATGTTACAATTCCTTATCACAAAATTTATGTATAATTCTGTATCATTTAGAGAATTTGTAAAATCTAATCCACAATTATTACTTTTTGAAGGAGAGTTTATTGAAGAAAATATGAAAAAAGAAAGGATATTAAAACGTGAAGTTTATGCAGCTATTAGGCAAAATGGATTAAAGTCAGTAAAACAAATCTATGCTGTTGTGTTAGAAACAAACTCTAAAATAAGTATCATAAATAATGAAAATCCTGAAGAATTGGGCTCCTCTTTAATTGGTGTTCAAGGGTTGCCTAATAAATTAGAAGAAAACTTGAAAAACTGGAAAGATAAAAATACTGAGACCAGCAATGAACAGCCATCCATTGGGGTATAAATGCTTGCTCCTCTGTTGATTAAGAAATGAAGGTCATCCACTTTTGGCTTTTTGTTGTATCTTAAAATTAATTGAAAGCCCCAACGGTGGCTGTACTCACTGTTAGCTATCATACAAATAAAAACACGCATAAAATGGAAGCTAGGATAGCGAATAAAGATGACGCAAGATTTATCGCACTACTTGCACGAATAACCTTTACTGAAACTTGCGGTTACTTTTGTAGAGGTAAACAGAGCTTGCTTGACGATTACGAACCGACTTTCTCGGTAAACAAAATTGAAAACAGCATATCCAACCCGAACAATGTAAATAGGATTGCGTTTGTGAACCGATTAACTGTAGGATTTGCAAAACCTAAACTGCGTTCGCAATCGGAATTTATTGCGGAAGAAAATGTTTGCCAATTGCACAAAAAATTATGTATTATCAGCCAAGTGGATCAAACGATTGAGGCAAATACAATTGAAGGTATATGAAAAAAATGGACTTTCAAACCCAAGGGCAAGCCAGTAAAGTATTATGAAGTAGAAGTTTATCCTACTCTTTAACAGTAAAGCTATGTCCAATAGAAAAATTTTAAACGTAACTGAAGATCTTAAAATACTTTATATTTAGGCAATCAGAAATATATTGAACTTAGGCTGATACAAAACCTATCACATAGTATAAAATTAAAATGACACAAAATTATATGTTTTTGTGTTTGATGACCCCTGCGTATTTAAGGTGCAAATATTGCCGAGAGTGGAGTTGATGCATGCCTTTCAGCTTTATAGAAAAGCGTAGTTTTACCTCTAAACTTATTTCCAATAAAAAAGGAAATACACAAAAATTTGTTAATTTGCGCAAAAAATGAATTGCCCTTTGAAGTAGCTTGCCTTGTCAACCCACGTAAGCCAACGTGTCAGCAGCCTAATTACTTTAATCGGAATTAATTTTGAAGCGACAGTTTCTGAGAAGATTTTTTATTTACCTTGCAAACAATGTAAATTAAAATCAATGTAAATGTATCTCTAAATCAATATAATGTTTAAACACTTTGATAAACTTGAAAAGTACCATACAAGATGTATAAAAATTACGAACTATATAAATCCAATTTTGAATATATTCTCGTAGTTATATTACTAAGTAGCTAGTAAATTCCACACAAAATAACTTAAAATATTAATTAATTTAACGAACTAATAATTATGAAAATGAAACCTTACAACCTACACAGTTGTTTTACGGCAACTGCGGTTTTGTGGCTCTTATTTGTTATGACATTAACAGTCAGCACAATGCAAGCATCAAGCCACCGAGAAGCTCCTTTAATTGCAAATGACCCTTTGGCAGATAATACAGATTTATATGCCTTTAGAAGTCCAGACGACCCAAACACCATTACTATTATTGCTAATTATATTCCAACAGAATTACCTTTTGGTGGCCCCAATTACTATACTTTTGGTGAAAACATTAGATATGAAATACACGTAGATAATGATGCAGCCGTAGTAGGCGATGAAATAACTTATCGTTTCACTTTTGATATTGTTAATGAAGATCCCACAACATTTTTTAACATTAGGTTAGGCGCACAAAACCAAAAAGCTACTTACACTATGGAAAGAAGTACCGATGGCGGTAACACTTTTCAAACGATAGTAACTAACGGTGTGGTGCCACCAAATAATATTGGTCCTCGCTCAATTGAATCTGGCGTTGGTTTAGGTTCAAGCTATTCTGCCGAATTTATGGCAGGTATTACAACCGCTTCTACAGGTGAAACTGTTTTTTGTGGCCCAGTAGACGATCCATTTTTTGTAGATTTGGGAGGAACTTTTGATTTGGGAGACACGCCACGTCAATCAGGCGTTGATCGTGATGGAGTTGCTTGTTATAATGTACACGCTATTGCCATTCAAGTGCCAATAGCTACTTTATTAAAAGCAGGCGCACCAGCAACACCTACAGATATTTTAGATCCTGATTATGTAATCGGCGTATGGGCGTCTGCAAGCCGTCCTGCATTACGTGTGTTGAGTGATTCTGCTGATCCTGTCGATTCAGGTGACTGGATTCAAGTTTCTCGCTTAGGCATGCCTTTAACTAATGAGGTAATTATTCCAATAGGTGATAAAGATGCTTGGAACAGATTAACCCCTTACGGTGAGTTGGCAGAAACCACCTGGGATGCCTATTTTTACAACCCAGAGTTAGCTTTATATATGGATGATGCGCAATTTGGTGGAGCAGTTCCTTCATTTACACCTTTACGTATTCAGCGTAACTCTTTACAAGGTTTTGATTTTGGTAATGGGCAAAATGGGTTACAAGGTTTAGCTGGTTCAGCAGCAGTAGCCGGTACCGCATTAGATAATGCCGTTTTTGGCACACTATTATTGCCTGGTAATGGTCAACCACGCTCGGTTGACATTTGGCCTGCTTTTCATACTGGTGTTCCAAATGTTAGACCTTATCAACTCGCTACCGGAAAAAATGGGGATCCATTGGCAGCAGGTAAACCTTTTATCAACAACTTTTTACCTAATGGTGGTGACATGCTACGATTGAATATGGCTACCCCGGTAACCCAACGTAACGACCCTGCCTTTAGTAGATCAGGCATTATAAAAGCAGCCGTGTTAGGTTTAACTGCACCGCCTTACAACACCAATGCAAATTTAGAGTTTATTCCAAATATGGATGGTTTTCCGAATGGAAGACGTTTAGAAGATGATGTAACACGTATTGAACTACAAGTAGTAGCTGGTATAGTATTAGCTGCCATAGGTTTATGGTATGATGATTATACCGCTGGTGACCCTAACCCCGTAACGCAAGATTTGGTAGATGTATTAACCTACAACACAGGCGTTGAAAAAAACGATAAACCTTTTCAAACAACCTTCCCTTACTTGGCGATGCCTTGGAGAGGAACTGATGTAGTTATTTCCTATTAATCCAAAACCAATAATAATTTTAAAAGAATAAATAATGAAAATTATCAACTATAAATATAGTCTTTTATTTTTGTGTGCGATGATGTTAGCAAGCAGTATAGCTTGGGCATCAAGCCACAGAGAGGCACCATTAATTTCAGGCGACCCTTTGGCCGACAATACCGATTTGTATGCCTTTAGAAGTCCAGATGATCCGAACACCATTACCTTAATAGCCAATTATGTACCTTTTCAGTTACCGCATGGTGGGCCCAATTATTACGGTTTTGGTGAAAACATACGCTACGAAATTCATATTGATAATGATGCAGCTGTGCCAGGTGATGAAATAACTTATCGCTTTACGTTTCAACAAGTCAATAACGATCCTACCACTTTTTTTAACATACGTTTAGGGCAAGAAAATTTGCAAACCACCTACACTTTAGAAAGAAGTATAGATGGTGGTGCTTCTTTTCAAGCAATTGTAACCAACGGTGTAGTGCCACCAAATAATATTGGTCCTCGTTCAATTACTGGCGGTGCTGGTTTAAGTACTTCTTATGCATCTTTATTTCAAAATGCAATTACCACAGCAACTACTGGCGAGCAAGTATTTGCAGGCCCAGTAGATGATCCGTTTTGGGTAGATTTGGGTGGTATTTTTGATTTAGGTGATTCACCTCGAGCAGATGGAAATAATTCTGATGGTGTTCAAAATTTAAACGTAAGTGCCTTGGCAATTCAAGTGCCTATTTCAACTTTATTAAAAGCAGGTGCGCCAGCAACACCCACCAATATTTTAGATGGTGATTATGTAATTGGTGTATGGGCTTCGGCCAGCAGACAGGCCATGCGTACTTTGACAACTACTGCCGATGAAACGTATGCAGGAGATTGGGTACAGGTATCGCGTATTGGTATGCCTTTAACTAACGAAGCAGTTATTCCTATTGGTGATAAAGATAAGTGGAACAGAATGACGCCCTATGATGAATTAGCAGAAACTACTATGGATGAGTATTTCTACAACCCAGAATTAGCTTTATATATGGATGATGCTTTATTTGGCGGTGCCGTACCATCATTTGAGCCATTACGTATTCAGCGTAACAGTTTACAAAGTTTCGATTTTGGTAATGGTAACGATGGTTTGTTCGGTTTAGCCGGCACGCCAGCAGTAGCTGGTACCGCTTTAGATAATGCGGTGTTTGGTACTTTATTATTACCAGGAGCAGGTAAACCTCGTTCAGTTGATTTGTGGCCAGCCTTTTTTACAGGTGTGCCTAACGTAATTCCTTATCAATTAGCAACTGGTAAAATGGGTAATCCGTTAGCAGCAGGTAAGCCATTTGTAAATAACTTTTTACCAAATGGTGGTGATATGTTGCGATTAAATATGGCCACACCCGTCACCCAACGTAACGATCCTGATTTTAATTTTAATGGTTTAATTCAAGCAGCCGTTTTAGGCTTAACTGCAGCACCATATAATACCAATGCCAACTTAGAGTTTATACCAAATATGGATGGTTTTCCGAATGGGCGACGATTAGAAGATGATGTAACCATTATTGAATTAAAAACCGTAGCTGGCGCTGTTTTAGCGGCAATTGGTTTATGGTATGATGACTATACAGCAGGTGATCCTGACCCTGTTACACAAGATTTGTTAAATGTATTAACGTATACGACAGGTGTTGAATCAAATGATTTGCCATTTACCGATAGCTTCCCTTACATGGCGATGCCACATATTGGGACAGGTATAGCTTCAGGTAAAATACAATGTGATGATGATATATTAGGTGTAGTAACGTCAAATGTAGAATTTTGTGATGTATCTGGTATTGAAATTACCATATACGATCCTACAGGTACTGTAATTAATACTGTTGTTACCGATGCCAATGGCAACTATAGTTTAGAAGGCCCATTTGACTGTGGCTCGAATTACTCTGCCGAAATTACAGGTAACGCACCGGAGTGTTTTTCAGGTAACGATGGTGCTTTAGGCCCTTTAACTTTCGAAATTAATGGTGACAATACACCAGATGGTGCAGAATTTACTCAACCAGTTTTGGTGCCAACACTTTCGCAATGGGGTTTAATAATATTGGCTTTATTGTTAGTTACTTTCTCGGCTATTAAAGTTACAGAAAGCAGCACAGGGTATGCCTTTAAAAAATTAAACGCATAATAAATAATTTATTTTTATAATAATTAAAAGTGCAACATCTTATACTTTAGAGATGTTGCCTTTTTTTTTATAATTTTTAATTGATTTTGATAATTAAATGCGATACCTGAAAGTAAAGGTGTTGCATTTTTTTTAACTGCATTAACTAATTTTTTCTAAACAGCAACCTTTTAATTATTTTTTTTGAAGCGAAACAGTAAACTCATAGAAGCTGCAGTTCTGCTTTTTGTATAAATACTTTGCCAAGCTTCAAAGCCCTTGCTACATAAGGCATAACCACCACTAAACACCCATTATTGGGGCTATGTTTATCGCTATCGGTATCAAAGCAATGGTTTTTCGTTGAGGCTTTTTTACCCAAACGATAGTGCTAAATAAAACCAGTATAAATACCCATCACTTAAAATACTTCTTCTACATTACAAATTAAATAAAATGATATGAAATTGACACACTCTACTGTTTTTTTATTAGGTGCAATATTAGTAGTAATACTATTATCAAATGCTTGTGTTGAAACCGATGAAACAAAAGCAAGTAAATCTGCTATAGCAAAAATAAACCCAAAAGTTGATATTGCCGAACTGTTACCACGCTCTACCAAAATACAATTAGGTAAAGAATGGAAAACGGTGCAACGCTTTTACGGCACTCAACAAGTAAAGCTCAACAAAAACCCTAACGACAATGAAGCTAAATTAAAGCTGATTGATTTATTTATAAAAGAAGCCAGAGTTACTGGCGAGCATGGGCATTACTATCCAGCAGCCTTACAATTGGCCAACCAAATAATGGGTGCAGACAGCTTAAAAAAGGATATCATATTTAGAACTTTATTAAGCAAAGCTGGCGTACAATTATCATTACACGAATTTGAAGACGCCTTAGAAACGGGTTTAAAAGCCTTACAAATTAACGATAACAATGCTCAGGTTTATGGTGTTTTATTAGATGCTTATGTTGAAATGGGCAACTACGATAAGGCCGTAAAAATGTCGGACAAAATGATTAACATTAAACCCGATTTGCGTTCTTACTCTCGCATATCTTACCTAAGAGAGATTTATGGAGATGTTGATGGCGCAATTGAAGCAATGGATTTGGCGGTTCGAGCTGGTTACCCAGGCACTGAAGAAACTGCTTGGGCAATGCTTACATTAGCGGATTTACATAAAAATTACAAAGACCCTAAAACAGCCGAAAAAATTTACAACGAAATTTTAAGAGTAAGACCCGATTACCCTTTCGCTTTAGGTGCTTTAGCCGAAATATATTTTAATAATAAAGATTACGAAAAAACAGAAGCCACGTTAAAAAAAGGAATCAACGTGATACCCGAAGTGGGTTTTTATGTACAATTAGCAGAATTATATAAAGTACAAAACAGAACTGAAGAATTGGAAACCGTTATACCCGAAATATTAGCCATGTTACAAGATGATGTTGACCACGGACACAATATGAATTTAGAGTACGCTAATTTGTATGTTGAAATAGTGGAAGACACCGAAAAAGCAATGGAATATGCCAAAACTGAGTATGAAAAACGACCCAAAAATATTGATGTTAATTTAATGATGGCAAAAGTATTAGATGCACAACAAGCTGATAAAAATAAAATTGAGCAATATTTAAAAGTAGCTAATAGTACTAACTCAAAAAATCCTGATTTGATGAAATTGTTGAAGCGGTATTAATTGATTAACTACTGCAATTTATAAATATGTGTGTTTATCTAAACAATATAAGAGGTGTCGACTATATTGCTATAAAAAACAAATCATATCACATGGAGTTTAAAATTTTACACACAAAAATTAACTTTAATTTGGTGAGATTGAGGTGAAAAACACAGGTATAGCCAGCAGCTACTGCGAGTATTTTTTATAAATATATCACCAATATTAAAACGAAATTTGTGCCATATTTTAGAGTTAATTTGGTTTCAATGTAAGTGTAACACCATTTAAACAACACTTAATTTATAAATTATTAAACAAGGAAAATGAAATACTCTCAATCATCAATTCTATTATTTTAAGAAATAAAACTTATGGCTGTTTTATAACAACGGTGCAATGTGGAAATGGAATTTCTATTCCCTCTTCATCAAAACTTTCTTTAGTTACAGTAAAATTTACGCTACCATTTTTGGGCATTTACTTGGCCACTTAATACGGTATACTTTTCTAATACTTTTAAACAAAGTAAATCTTCTAATTGCTTATTTTGAAATTGCTTAACATACGTATTGGCATTGTAAATTATTTTTTTGGCTGCTTCAATATTCTTACTGAAATAGTTAATGCGTTCTTCTAAATTACTGTAATCGTTATTTAACTCAACGTAATGGTTACTAGCTATTAAAGTACCTTCCATAAACCAAGTTTCGTATATTGGTTTTGGCATAAAGCATAAACTGTTAGATGATAAAACCCACTTTAAATTAGTGGCTACATCGTTACCTTCTAAACATAAAATAAATTTATATTGAAGCTGCTCAGCAATTGGCATAAAAGATTTTTGACATGCGACAGCTTCCGCAGGTTTATTAGTTTGCCCCACATTACACAAAGGATGATTATGAAATTTTTTCACAAAATTTGTACGTAAAGGCCAATATGCTCCGCCTCGCCAAACCAGTTTATTTTGTTTTTGTTCGAAAGGTATTTTATCATTTACCCATTTAAAATGCCTATGTTTATTTAACTTAAATAAAATCGAGTTTTCATTGTTTCCCTCAATTGGCCTTGCTTTTATTAAAGTCGGATGAAATGGAATATCAGTTTCATCACCAAACAGATAGTTGAATTTAGTATCGTGTTCAAAATAGTGTAGAAATTCTCTTAGGTCGAAATAGTAACCTGTTCCTTTTGTAGGCTTATAATCTTTTACTGCAACAGCTTGTTGAGGTAAGTTAAAAGTACGATTTAATTTACAATAATAGGCTATCCTTTCATTTATTGCCTCTTGCTTACAACAGTTTTCATATTGTTTTAACTGTTTAAATTTTTGCTTAAAATAAACTGCTGGTAATGCATTAAAAGCAAAGTTTTTGAGATAGTAAAATAGGTTCACGTTAACAACTATTAATTGCTTTCGCGATGATGACGCTCCATTAAATATAGCAAGTGAATAAGGTAAGCAAACAGGGGGCCAGCAATGGCAACCCCAATAATATCGGGCATATAAACCGAATTAAAAATGGTTAAACATATCGCAAAACCAATTAAAGCTGCTGCCCCAGTTAAAAACAAAGCAAACTTAAAAACAGATTTATGTAAGGGTACGCTAAAGGTTTTGGTGATGTTATATTCTACAAATTCACCTTCCATAGTTAATTTGTGTGCTTTGCTTCTTATAGAAACAACCATAAACAAAAGCGCAATTCCACATAAAGCCATCCATTGGTATTGGGTTGGCACAACAGGGTCTTCTTCTGGCTCTAACCAGCTTTCTTCTTCGCTATTATCTGTTTGTTCAGCCGATAATTCAACTAATGTATCTGTAGCTTCATCGGCGTATACCGATAAGTTAATGCAGCTCATACTCAATAAAATTAAGCAAATAAATAAACATTGCTTTACTAATGAGCTTTTAATTATATCAATTTTCATAGGATAACTTATTTTAAAAATGGGTTGTTCTTTTTTTCAAAACCAATATTAGTTGATGGCCCGTGTCCGCAATAAACAGAAGTATTATCCGGCAAAGTCCATAATTTTTCATTTATACTTTTAATTAAAGTATTGTAATCGCCACCTGGCAAATCAGTGCGGCCAATACTCATCTGAAACAATACATCGCCACCAATTAAGGTATTACTGTTTTTATTATAAAAGCAAATACTGCCTGGAGAATGGCCTGGTGTAAATAAAACTTTTAACTCAGTATTTCCGAAATTGATAGTATCGTCATCTTTTAAAAATGCTTCAATAACAGGCGATGGAGTAACATTTATACCCATTGTTGGCCCATAAACATTGGTGGCTTCTAAAGCCGCTACCTCTAATTCGTGCGCGTGTAATGGTAGCTTATATTGCTCTGCAATGTACCAATTACCTAATATGTGATCTATGTGGCAATGTGTATTTAAAAACAAAGTTGGTGTAAGTTTTTCTTTAGTTATAAAATCAATTAACGCTGCCCTTTCTTTTGCCTCATAACAGCCTGGATCTATGATGGCACACTGTTTTGTTTCATCATATAAAATATACGTATTTTCCGAATAAGGATTAAATATAAATTGCTTAATTTGCATTGTAATTTTTAATAGCACGAAAATAAGGAATTTTTAGTTTTTACTTTAAAATAATGATAAAACCAACATTAAAAAGAGCAATTATGTACAAGATTTATTTTTACTTATTATTATCAATAGCAACAATTATTTTTTGGAGTTGTAATGGTGAAGCAACAAATAATAAAATGAATAAAAATAGTAATGAGCAAGCGGCGGCAAAAACCAATGCAAATGATAGTAAATTTGTAGCTCCAAAACCCGGTGCTAATATTTTAGAGGTGAGTTTAAGTGATTTAAAATCAAAAAAAATAAACGGCAAAGATTTGATGCACTACAATGATGAATTATTTACGGGTAACGCAGTTTACAATATGAAAAATGGAAATCCTTTTACTTTAAATGGTTATAAAAATGGAGTTAAACACGGCTATTATGCCACTTGGTACGCAAATGGCCATAAGCAGCAAGAAGGTTTTTACAAAAATGGCTTGCAAGACAGTATTAATTTAGAATACTATGAAAGCGGTAAAAAACAAAGGCAACACCATTGGAAAATGGGTAAGAAGATTAAAACATGGTTAAGTTGGTATGAAAGTGGTGCAAAATGGACGCATCGTGATTTTAGAAACGACCAACTGCACGGTAAAATATATGTTTGGGATGAAGATGGTATTTTAGGTAAAGAGTATGATTATACCAATGGGAATTTGACTAATAAAATTATGCACTTTGAGAATAATTAGAAGTTATTAATACTTTCAACTATTGTTTTATTAAATATTTAATTATTAGTAAAACTTTATGATACAAATAATTGCCTTAGAGTTGCCTACCGATAAGGCTTTGAGCTTGCCTAGGCAATTAGAACAACTTGACATTTTACGTTATGATACTCCCGAAATTAAGAAATCAAACAAAATCTGGCTGAAAATGGTTAGGAATTATTTCAAAATAAATTGAAAAATTGCTTCGGCATATTGAAAAAAGTAGTAGCAGAAGTAGTTTGTTTTGAATTTGATAAAACAAGGTTATCATTTAACTACTCTTCATCATCTAAAAAATAACCTAATGAAAGTTCGAACAAGGCATTGCGGTTATCTACGTTAGGTATACCATAAGTACCAGCTAACATAAAGCGGGCAACTTTACCACCAAGGGTCAATCTTAAAGGATGGTATTCATCAATAGCAGCAAAACCACTCGTATTTCTGCTGCTGTTAAAGTCTAAATCTTTAGAGTAAGAAATTGCTAAAAAAGCCATATTATCATACTCGGCCATTAGCGTAAACTGTGCCAACATATCTTCCCGCTCCATTTGTGCTATTAAACTTGGCTTAATACTTATAATGTCTTTTATTGGAATGTCGCCATCAATAGTTATAAACAATTCGTTTTGATAAGTTATTGGTGTAGCAAATTGATAAAAATCAAATTTAGGCTGATTGTTATGATGCATGGCAAGCCCTATTTTTACATAAGGAATATCTATCATTACTCCTATGTCAACATTTAATTTTTGCTTTCGCTCATTGTTCATCAAACCTGGGTTCATACCAAAAAAATTGTTAGAATTAGATCTTAAAAAACCCATACTAACACCACCTTTTAGTTCTACTAAATCTGCCAAGTTAAAAGTGTAGGCTGCGGTTAATCCTAAATGCATTTGCCTATCGTAGGTTTCTAAAAATTCATCATTATTAAAACTAAAAGTTACGCCAATACCGCCGTCGTTTAAAGCAGGTACAGCTCCTCTTACATAAGCAAAACCACTACTGCTATTAATATTTCTATAGCGTGGCGCGCTTCTAAAGCCTAAACCTACGCTCGGTTTACTTGGGTCGCCTACATAAGCAGGGTTTACCGTAAAGGGATGAAGGAAATGTTGTGTAAAGTAAGGATAACTTGTTCTGGTGAACTGCGCTGATGCCTCAGTTGAAAAAAAAGCTAAATAGTTGAAACTTAATACTATAAATACGTATACTACTTTAGTGAAATTTGACATATAGGTTACAATTGTGATGTAAAACTAAAAATATTTGTTAATAAAAACTAAATTTATGCTTAGGCATTTAAGTAAGGGTGTTTTATAAGGCCCTCAGAAGTAATTACACATGTTTAGTTGAAGTAAAAGTTTTTATACCGCAAAACTTTCGCCGCAACTACAGGTTCTGGTGGCATTAGGGTTTTCAAAATAGAAACCCTTGCCATTGAGCCCATCAGAAAAATCTAACGTTGTACCAGCCAAATATAAAATACTTTGAATATTGGTGACCAACTTCATTCCGTTGGCATCAAAAATCTGATCTTTTTCTAAAATAGTGTTGTCAAAAGTTAAATCATACGATAAACCAGAACAACCACCTTGTAAAACACTTACTCTAACAAAATAGTCATCTCCTTTATCTTCCTTTTTCATTACTTCTACTACTCTTTTTTTTGCTTTATCCGAAATTTGAATCATATTACAAAGATAATTGCTTTAAATTGTAAATTTTACTTTTAAATGTAATTATATAAACAATGAAAAAAATTGAACATATTGGTATTGCGGTAAAAAACTTGCAACAATCTAATGAACTTTTCGAACTTTTGTTAAATCAAGCTCCTTACAAACAAGAAACAGTTGAATCGGAAAATGTTTTAACCTCTTTTTTTAAAGTTGGAGCGACTAAAATAGAATTACTACAAGGCTTAACGGAGGGGGAAGATGCTATTAGCAAATTTATTGAAAAAAAAGGGGAAGGAATTCATCATATTGCTTTTGAAGTTGAAAATATTGAGCAAAAAATGAAAGAAATGGCGGATAATGGCTTTAAATTAATTACCGAAGTACCTAAAAAAGGTGCTGATAATAAATTAGTGGCGTTTCTTCATCCTAAAAGCACAAATGGCGTTTTAGTTGAATTGTGCGAGAGCTTAGATAAGTTGTAAAAAATTAACACTCGTTAAATAATTCGATAAAAAAAATTGCTGTGTTGTAAATTATTTTACCTGTCTTAACTTGTTGTAAACCATCTATTTATATTAGGTGTTGATTGTTACTTCTAAAAAATAGGCAAATACTTACAACTGGTGCAACCAAAATTAAAAAAGAGCCCTCTTTATATTGACTTGTGTAATATTGCTGAGGGCTCTTCAATTTTTTGAGGAGTCCTTTTTTTTTGCTTAAAAATTTAAAAGCCATTCCACTTTATTTCTCATTTCGCGTCTTAAAATTTCCTTCTATCTTAATCCATTAAAAATCAATTGTTTATGTGGCTTTTTGCATAATTTTTTAAAAAAACTTGAAAATATTTGCAACTAATGCAACCAAAATTAAAAAAGAGCCCTCTTTGTATTGACTTGTGTAATATTGCTGAGGGCTCTTCAATTTTTTGTAGAGTCCTTTTTTTATTTAATATTGCTATTTTTGTTGCTCATTATATATTAGACTACAAATTGATCAAAAGGATTACCGAGCAAGCTTCAAAATATAGACATCTTGAAAAAATGTCTGCCCTTGAATTATTAAAAAATATTAACGCCGAAGACGCCACGGTGGCTTCAAAAATCAATCAAAAGCTACATCAAATAGCACCTATTATTGATGTTGTTACGAAAAAACTTAAAAACGGTGGTCGTTTATTTTATATAGGCGCAGGTACAAGTGGCCGCTTAGGTGTGGTTGATGCATCTGAATGTCCACCAACTTTTGGCGTGCCGCACAATATGGTTATTGGCTTAATTGCCGGTGGCGATAGCGCTATAAGAAAAGCAGTAGAGTTTGCTGAAGATGATAACATGCAAGGCTGGAAAGATTTACAAACCTATCAAATTAACAATGAAGATTTTGTAATTGGGTTGGCAGCTTCTGGCACTACGCCCTACGTAGTTGGAGCAATTGAACAATGTGCATTGCATAATATTTTAACCGCCTGTATTACCTGCAATGAAGATACTCCTCTGGCAAAGGCATCAAACCATCCTATTGAAATAATTGTTGGGCCCGAGTTTGTAACTGGCAGCACTCGTATGAAAGCAGGAACTGCCCAAAAATTGGTTTTGAATATGATATCTACTGCAGTTATGATTCGATTGGGTAGGGTAGTAGATAACAAAATGGTTGATATGCAGCTTTCTAACGATAAATTGGTAGAAAGAGGAGCTAAAATGGTAATGCAAGCATTAAATATTAACTTTAATGATGCAAAGAAAAAACTATTACAAGCTGGTAGTGTACGCAGTGCCATCGATAATTATTTGATAAATGAGCAACCGTAACATATATCTTGTGGGTTATATGGGTGTAGGCAAATCAACTATTGCCAAGGCTTATGCCAACAGAAACGGTTTAACCGCAAGCGATTTAGATGTAATTATTGAAAGCCAAGAAAATAGGTCAATTGCCGAAATTTTTCAACAACATGGCGAAGCAGGTTTTCGTAAAATTGAACATCAAGCTCTGGTAGATTCTTTTCAAAAGGAAAGACAGGTTATTGCCACAGGTGGAGGAACACCTATGCACTTTAATAATATGGAGTTAATGCTAACACACGGTATTGTTATTTATTTGTTTCTAAATGAAGGCGTTTTATATTATCGTTTAAAAGAAAAAAAAGCTCATCGACCTTTAATTGCCAATATTGCCGATGAAGATTTGCGCAATTTTATAACCAATCATTTAAACCAAAGATTACCAGTTTACGAAAATGCACATATAAAAATAGACAGCTACCCATCTATAAAAGAAATATGTGAAACGATCTCTTTAAAAATAAGCACAAACTTTAAGTAAGTAAATTCTAACAATTTCATTTTTAGCCATATATTACCGACAATAAAACTGGTTTCATTATGGGTGAAGAAAAGGTAACCATACCCCAAAAGCAAGAGTTACAATATTTTGTTAAAAGTATTTTAAAAGATGTGAGAGTATTAGAAATGATGCTTGAAACAGATATTTTTGATACCGATACTATAAGAATTGGTGCGGAGCAAGAAATTTGTTTGATAGATAACAATGGCAAACCCGCTATGAATAGTCTTCAAATTTTAGAAAAAGCTAACAACCCACTATTCACCACAGAGTTGGCTAAGTTTAACTTAGAAACTAACATAGAGCCGTTGCCATTTAAAGGTAATTGCCTAAGTGATTTAGAGAAAAATATAATAAAACTATTAGGTGAGATAAAAAAAACTGCCAATGAGTTTGATACCGATATTATACTAACTGGTATTTTACCTACCATTAGAAAATTTGATTTAGACATAGAAAACTTAACACCCATACCACGCTATCATTCGTTAATGGAGGCTTTGGCTAAATTAAGAGGTACTTCAATAGAGTTAAATATTACCGGTATTGATGAGCTGCTGTTTAAACACAGTTCGCCAATGTTAGAGGCCTGTAATACTGGTTTTCAAATGCACTTACAAGTTGCACCAAACGATTTTGTAAACAAATATAACATTGCACAAGCTATTGCAGGGCCAGCTTTAGCTATTGGCACTTTTTCACCCTTACTGTTTGGTAAAAGGTTGTGGGCCGAAACCAGAGTAGCACTATTTCAACAATCAATTGATACCCGCACAACTGGCGAACATTTTAGAGACAAAAGCCCCCGAGTAATGTTTGGTAACCGATGGTTAGAAAAATCAATAATAGAAATTTATAAAGAAGATATTTCGCGTTTTAGGGTTTTATTAAGAAGCACAGAAGAAGAAGACTCTGTGGCCAAATGGAAAGACGGTGTAACACCACATTTAAAAGCATTACAGGTACATAATGGCACGGTTTACCGTTGGAACAGGCCTTGTTACGGAGTAGTAGACAACGTACCACACATACGCATTGAAAATAGAGTGTTGCCAAGCGGCCCAACAGTAACTGATGAAATTGCCAACGCTGCATTTTGGTTTGGCCTAATGAATAACCTTGATGAGCATTACCCAAATATAACTAAACGATTAGAGTTTGATGATGCCAAAACTAACTTATTTTCTGCTGCTCGCAATGGCTTAAATAATAATTTTGTTTGGGTAGATGGTAAACAAATTCAAAGTCAAGAATTAATTTTAAAAGAATTATTACCTATTGCCAAAGAGGGTTTACAAAAAGCAAAAATTACACAAAAAGATATTGATTACTATTTTAATTTGTTAGAAGAACGCGTAACAAGTGCAAAAACTGGTTCAAAATGGATGTTAGATTCCTTTAACAAACTAAGAAAAGAAACCACTAAAGACGAAACCATAAGTACTATTGTTGAAAACATTGTAAAATATCAAACTACTGAAAAACCAGTACATACTTGGCCATTGGCAGAAATAAATAACTATAATACCTGGAATCCGAAAGCATTTTTAGTTGAAGAATTTATGACTACGGATTTAGTAACTGTTCAAAAAACTGATATTATTGAATTAGTATCTGAAATGATGGATTTTAGAAGAGTACGCTATGTAATGGTTGAAGATGATGAACATAACTTGCAAGGCTGTGTTTCAGCAAGAGGTTTGCTAAAATGGTTTAACAAAAAACAAGCCACTCCAAGCAATGAAATGGCTACTGTTGATGAAGTAATGATAAAAAAACCAGTAACTATTGCACCAAACGATACCATTTCTAAAGCCATAAAAATTATGGATAAAGAAAAAATCGGTTGCCTGCCAGTAGTTGAAAATAAAAAATTGGTTGGCGTAATTACCGAATACGATTTTAGACAAATAGCCGCCAGATTAATTAACAGAATAAATAACTTAAAAGCTAAAACATAATAGCGAAATATGAATTAATTATTCACTTATTAGCAGTTATTGTTCGTCTATTATTTAAACAACTCTTATTTAGCTATAAGCTGTTTAGGTTTATTAGTATTAGTGTCGTTCGATTTTTTTTTAATATGAGCTTGGTTCATAAAAATAGTTTGCTTAATATTTAATTGATCGAAACTGCTACATTTGCTTAAGTAAAAGCTCGGTCTTTTTTCTACTCAACCTATTTGAAATTTCACATACTTGTTGGTGATTTGATTAACACAAAACTTCAAAAGGTTCATCTATTATTATAATTGATTTGTTAAATAACAAGGCTCTTGCAAATAAAAGCATTTTCTTTTATCCAAAAGAAAGCTGGCAGCCTAAATCCCCAATAGTATTGTAAAGTAATAATTTATTTTTACTGAAGAGCTGCAATTCACTTAAAATTTTTTCTGCTTTCAATTTTTTGCTTGCATTATTACTATAAGATATTTCTTCAAATACTGTTTTCCGAGATTAATTCTATAAACAGACTAAAGCAGTTAAAAAGAGGAGCTTTATTTTCACATTGAAAACATAAATTTTTAACTTTTATATTTCAATTTTAAAACGAAAAGGTGAGTAATTTTTTTAGCTGACTGCTTTTAGTAGGTGTTGCAGATAAATGAAAAATTGTTTTTAAACTTCTAATTATTAATTGATTTGTGTGATATTTTAGTGCACTTATTATTTCAAAAGCTAACACTAATGAAAACTATTTTTGGAAGAGGTATTTTAAAATTAGACTGAAAAAAAACCGCCGGCCATATTGCTACTTTAACCACTTAATTAGCAGAACCGACGGTTTGAAATATGAGAACTATTATTTTAATTTATATTTGAACCTTTTTGGATGCTTTGCAAAGCTGTTTAAATCTTTCCTTATACTTGCTAAAGCATTATTTAGTATAGTTTCGGTTTCGGTATTTTTACTGTAACTGATTATTGGTTGCCCACCGCTATTGTAAATACCAGCACTTAAGGTTTTACCAAGTTCATCTTGAAATTCTAATTTAATGTAACCTATCATTATATAAATTTTAGGATTGTTAATGTTTTTAATTAAGATATATTTTATTTTATAAAATTTTAGTAAAAGTAAATATGTTATTAGGTTGTTTTTGGTTGCGAATGTTTAGTTTAATAATTACTGGTTGGCTGTATGATGCTATGTTAATTGGAAAACTTGAGTTAGTATTTATTGTGTGTAGTACTTTACCATCAATACTAAAAACACTAGCTCCTATCAATTCAACAGCTCTTAATGTACTATTAATTGTAATATGATTATTGCTCTTTGAGAATATAAAATTTTGAGATAATGAATTAATACTTAAATTATAGAGTCCTTTTTTGCTATTTTGTAAGTAGTTTGCGCTATTTTTGTTTGGTGGGTTTGTATTGCTCTTTTGATCTACCGTACCTGTTGCAGTATCCTCGCTATTATAATTTACAACATAAGTTTCAACAAAAGAGTAATTTATGGTACTATTAGCTTCTCTCAAACTGGCTATTTCTGGCCATATTATAATAACAGATGTTGTATTTGAGCTAAATTTGGAAGCAGAAATTTCAATATCTTTATTTATAAAAACCCCTTCACCTGGTAGTAAAACTATATTCTGTAATCTTTCTGATTCGTCAAATTCACTGCTATTTGGTTGAAAATTAATGTCTTCGATATTATAATAAATTGATAAGTCCGTAGTAAAAACCCCTATTCCCTCATTTCTCAAATATACTCTCAATGTTACAGTTTCTCCAATCGTAACGGTATCTGGAAAATATATATTTACTATCTCTAAGTCCGAAATGTTACTATTATCATCTTGAGCTATGGTATTTTCTATACCAATTGTAAAAAAGATGACAAAAATCAAAAAATTAATTGCCCAAAAGTTATATTTTAGTTTAAAATTAGTTTCCATATTTCGTAGTTTTATGATGGCTATAAAATCAAATCAAAGGTTGTGTTTTCAATTATTAAAATAATGCAAAAAAAAATGGTAATCTTAGGCGTTCAAAAGTGTTTGAATGGACATAATTAAACAACTATCAAAAGATGAAACAAGAAGTTTTAAATTATATTTGAAAAAATATTTCGATCAAGGAAGTAGGTTATTAACTGAGCAACTATTTGATGCATATCGAAAAAACGATCTAAAAGATTCGGAGATAAAGAAACTGTATTTCAACGATTTAACTAACAATACTTTTTACCAGCTAAAAAGTAGGTTAACAGAAAATTTGTACAAAAATTTATTACAGCTAAATTATAAAAAAGATGAAAAGATATTAATTCAGAACTACTTGATTTTAGCAGAAATTTTTATTTACAAATCGGCTTTTTCTGTAGCCTATGATTTGCTTAAAAAGGCAGAGAAGAAAGCAATAAAGGCAAATAGAGATTATCTGTTACACTTAATATATAACGAAATAATTTCTCTTGGCTTTCAATACGGAGGTATACCAATAAATAATTATATTGAAAAGAAAAGAGACTTATTGAACAAGCTAAACGCAATTGATGAATTTACTTACATATCATCAAAGGTTACTTGGCTTTTAAGAAACTCAAATTTTACTGCTAAGGGAATTTCAATATTAGATGAGCTTGAAATAATTAAAAGCAAAATTGAAAAATTCGATTTAATTGAAAAAAGTTTAACATTAAAGCTAGAGTTGCAAAAAACAATAAGAAATATTTTATTGCAAAAAGAAGACTATGCTTCATTAGAGCTATATTTGGATAATACTTTAAATGATTTTGAACAGCATAAATTGTTTAATAAGGCCAACTATAATCATAAAATTATAATGCAGGTGTGGTTAATTAATGCGCAACTTAGGTTAAAAAAGTTTAAAGCGGCTGTGGGTAATACCACTTTATTAAATAATAGCCTAAACGTATTTAATAAATTGTACTATAATAATTATGTTTGGACTTATTACCAGTGCAAATTTATGGCTAGTTATTATGGTGGTGATTTAGAGGCAGCTTACGACCTTCTTGAAGTTGCCAAACAAGAAAAGGTCTTAGTTCAATCAGATCAGTTTAATTTATTTTTAAACCTAAATTTTTGTATGGTGTGTTTTTCTAAAAATGAACTTCAAAAAGCAAATACATATTTAAGCGCGTTATGGCAACCTAAAATATTTGCCACTTTATCAACTGAATTGAAATTATACATAACTGTAATTGATATGATTATGTATTTTGAAAGCAATGATTTTGATTACCTCATACACAAAATTGTAGAGTTTAAAAGAAAGTTTAGAAGCCGCCTAAAAAACTTTAGATACGAACGGGTTAAAACTTTTATAAAAATATTAAACTTATTGGCAAAAAATCCTGATCCATTTCAAAATAGTAAAATAAAAAAGCTAATAGATCATTTTGTGTTTAACTCACCCGAGTATCAGCCTGGCTCAAATGAAACTATTGATTATAAAACTTGGTTACTTTCTAAAGTAAACAAACAATCGTATTATAAACAATTACAGATTGAATTAATTGATTAGTAATAAACTAAATATAAAAAACAGCATAAATTCACCGCTACTTTTATAAATTTCAAATTTATTAATTTTACTTTTTATCGCCTTTACACAATTATTACTAATAAAGATTTAGTGAAAATTTTTAACACTATCAAAGTAATATTGGCTTAGGTGCAACATCTTTAACCTTCTAAATAGCCTAACATTTTGGCCCTAACTTGCCCTTTCAAAGTTTCCATATCAGTTAAGCTTAAACCCTTTGTTTCAAAAATATCAACAAAAGCAGTAACACTACCGGGGTACATAGTAAGTTTTATTGGGTTCATTCGTTTTCTAATATCTTTTAAAGTGATGCAGGCTATTGGTAATTGGTTTTCAATAGCGGTAATAAAAGCACCATTTTTAAAAGGCATTAACCATTCTGGGGTGCGGTTGCGCTTTCCTTCGGGATAAATTAATATTGAAGCTCCACTATTTTTTAAATAATCATACATTTTTTTTAAACCACGTTGCCTGTCTGCTTTACTACTGCGGTCAATCGGTATGCCCATGTTGCGCGCAAAAAAGGCCATAAACGGAATTCTGTTTAATTCTTTTTTTGCTAATATTTTAAGGTAAGTATTAATAATGCTTCTAACATAAACAATGTCAATAGCGTTTACGTGGTTGGCTACATAAATATATTGGCCATCAGCATTAAGTTTTTCACCAACCAAACGCATCCTCATTCCACTAAAAAATAAAATACACTTACAAGCATATTTTGGCAACCAATGTGCTTTCCTTTTTAAAGCATCATTACCAAACGTAAAACATAAAATAGCTAATAAACCGGCAGTAGATAAAAAAAAGGCAAACCAAAAGTAAGTGAAAGCGGCCCACAAATAGCCAAAAATTGTTTTCAAAAAATATGATTTTATTGAGAAATAAAATGCAATTTACACAAAATCTACATCAGGCAAGTTGCGATATAACATTAGTTGTTCAATAGCTTGTTGGGCAGGTAGTTGTTTAAACAATACTTCAAAAATTTTGTTGGTAATGGGTATTTTAATTTTATGATGATTAGCAAGTGCACGTGTAATCATAACCGTTTTAATACCTTCAATAACTTCGCTACTGGTGGCCATAATATCTGCTAAGGTTTCTCCTTTAGCCAAGCGATAGCCCAAGTTAAAATTGCGACTTAAAGGGCTGGAGCAAGTGGCAATTAAATCGCCCAAGCCTGCTAAACCTAAAAACGAATTAGTATTACCACCTAATGCGGTGCCAATTCTAATAATTTCATTTAAACCTCGGCTAATTAGCATTGCCAAGGCGTTGTTACCATAACCCATTGCATTTAAAATGCCAGCACCAATAGCCATAATATTTTTTAAAGTACCTGCTATTTCGGCCCCAACTATATCGTTGCTTTTTACAACTTGAAATTGCCTACTTTTTAACGCATTGCTGCCAGCTTTAAAAACCGAATCGAATTGACTAGCAATTGCCGAAGCAGCAGGTTGGCCATCTGCTATTTCGGCAGCAAGGTTTGGGCCCGAAATTGCGCCTACTTTTAGTATAATAGTTTCCTCTAAAATTACTTCGCTCATTGTGCAAACTTGCTTTCTGTTTAATAACAAGTGTTCGTTATTTTCATCAACAGGCGCTTTGCTTACATCAAAACCTTTGGTACCATGTATTAATATATGTTGTGGTACAAGGTGTGGCGCAATTGTTTTTATAAAAGCTCTAAAATTAGCCGATGGCACAACAGGAAATAGCAAATGCGCCTCTTTTAAAGAGGTGGCAATATCGGCAGTAGGGATAACATTTTCTAATATTTTTCTGTCGCCGTTAAGTCTTTTCTTCGCCATATCGGCCGCCTTTTTAACCGAGCGAGTATATAAATACACAGGTTGGTTTACGGCAATTAAGTTAGCAATAGCGGTACCAAAAGAACCACTACCCAATACTGCTATTTTTGGTTTATTCAATAACATTTTCTAATTCAAAACCAGTTAATCTGTTATGATAAAACATTAGTAAAGCTACGTTTTCTGAACTAACATAACCTTCTTTATTAATTACTAAAAGTTTACCTTTATGATAAGTGCCTAAGTTTTTTATACCATGCTCAATAACGGCGTCTATACTGCCAAACAAATGTTTATCTAATAAAATTTCGTTGCGTTGTGCTTTTTGTTTTAAATAATTAATTAACGTGTAAACATTTTTACTAAAATCATCATAAGCAACAATTCTATCCTCTTCTGGCAAACGTAATATGCCATAAATATCCATTTTAGGGTGTTGTTTTTGGATCATTTGATAAGCTACAAAAGCTACAAGTTGGCTGGTAAACACAATGGTTCCTTTTTTAAAAGATTTTAAAATATGATCTCCTAAAAATTTAGTAAAAGTAAAATTACGTTGTTTATCGTTTACGTAAGTATCATTTTGTTTAAAATAATCTTTAATATTAATATGGTTGCCATTTTTATCAATGCTGGCTAAGTTTTCATCAATTCGATTGCCAAATACATCAATTGGCGGGCAAAAAGTTACTGCTGCTTGCGATTCTGCCGAAAAGAAATTCCATAAATAACCAAGAATAGTGGTAAAGCCCTTTATATCTGCCTCATTGTTTAAGTAAAATTTTTCTTTACCTGTTTTTTTAAGATGCTGTTCAATTAATTGCTTGGCTTCTAACACAAAGTAATAATTGATTACCGTTGGTATGATCACTATTTTTTTAAAATCTTCGTTTTCTTTTTTGCAATTTTCATACTGCGCATCTACTACCGTACCCAATAAGCCTAACTTAAACCTTGTTTCTAATGCGCCTGAACGAGAACGTGTGCCACCAGGAAAAAACAAGGAGTTACATTCTTCTTCAATTAACTGTTGGGAGTACATTTTTAAGGTGTTGTTATATAAATCGTTTTTTTTTCGTCTATCTAACTTATAAGCGCCCAACCTGCCAATAAAGCGAGCCAAAATACTATTTCTAAATAAATTTAACCCCGCACCATAAGTAACCGGCGGCACACCAATGCTATTAATCGTCCAACCCACTAACATCGAATCTAAATTACTAAAATGTGTAGGCACAAAAACTAAAGTAGTTTTGGTAGCCAGCTTTCGTATTAAATCAATTTCACCGGCATAAAACAACTTATCTTTTAACGAATGTTTTTTTGAAAAAATACGATCGAAATTTTTGGCAGAAGCAGAATTTAACATTCTTCTTAAAACAACAGGTATTACTTTTTGTGCAAACAAGTATGTTTTATACCTAAAACCCCCAACTATTTCGTTGGCATAGCGGGTAAGTATACTTTCTGTTAAAGCTTTCAACTCATCGGCCTGCTCATTTAAATTGTTTACATCTAAACTTGTCAGTTTTTTTTTAACGCCACTCCAAAACCCCTTTTCATCTTTCGGATCAATTTTATAAGGATCGGTTTTCATCCTTATTTTTTCGTTGTAATAAGCTTTTTCTATTAGTTCTTTTATTTGGCGATAACTGTTTTGCTCAAACATTTCATCAATAGCTTTCCAAGCAACCGTTTTGGCAAAGTTTCGTTTGTTATTATACAGCTTTACAATGCCCCATTGTTTGTAATTAGCAACAGTAGGCTTTAACTGTTCAACGTTATAGTAGTTTTCGCTATGGCTTTCTTTTTCCAACAATGCAATATTACGAATAAAATATTGATTTGAATTTGGCTGAAGTTCGGCTTTATTAGTTTTTTATAAATTTGGCTTTATAAGCCTTCCCATCATTACTAAACAAATTGGCATAATACAAGCCTTTGCTTAAACCATCTACATTTAAGTAATCACTATTTATATTTTTTTGTAAGATGCGTTTTCCATCAACACCAAAAACCTCAATACTTTTTATTGAATTGTTTGAGTTAAAATAGAGTTTATTATTTGTTGGGTTTGGATAAACAAAAGTACTTTCAATTAAAAAATGATCATTTATATCTACCAAAACAAAATTTTCAAAAAAAGTTTTGGCATATTGAGCTTTATCAATTAATGGTTGAATATTTGGACAAGTGCCCCCAACATTTGGAATAGTATGCATAGCCAAAGTCCATGTTTTGGTTTCGCCAACTGCAAATTTATATTTACCCGATGAAATTATGAAAGTCCTGTCCGAAGGTTCATTTAGGTTACTGCATTCTGACCAAGCCTCACTATCGGATGGGTTACCAGGGTACAAATATCTTGTTGATTTTAAACTTTGATCAGTAGCGTTTCCTCCACTTGTCATTAAATCACCATTTTTCCATTTACCATTTAAATAGTTAAGAAAATGTTCAGCAGTTACTGGGTTGCCAGTATTATTAAAATCATTTTTATAGTAAGTAAAACCATACAAATCATTTTGATTGTCGTAGTATTCATTCGGAACATTAATAAACTGGCAGGCTTGAAGTGGTGCATTTTCGCCAAAACCTTCTGGGGATTCATCAAAAGCATCTCCGTTGTAAGTATAACCCATAGCACTTAAAGTGTCGCATCCTACAAAGTCATCAAGATAATTACCTAAATCCATATCAACCCTGTGGCCAAATATAAAATCTTGATAATTATTGTTAGATTTATTGGTAATATTAACATCAAAAAATGAAGTATAATTTAATTCAGGATCGTCTTCAAAGCCATAAAACATTTTTTGAATTTCGAAACCAAAAGCTGCTCCACCAGATTCTGTATGTTCATTACCAATATCATTAACTATCCACCATACTGCCTTGTTTCCTTTAATTTTTGGGTAATCACCATTTTCAGGATTATAAATTTCATCTCCATCAACATCAACAAACGGAGCCATTACCTGATTTAAATGACTAAAATTTAAATTTGGATTTCCTTTACCTGGCCACTCTCTTAATAAAGAGTCTTCCGATGCTGATAATTCTTCAACATTTTTAAACTTGTCAATTGTTGCCTGTTCCATATACCAATGTCTGTCATAATTACTGCACTGTAATGAATCTGTAGTTTGCGAACTGTTACCAATTGGTCCAGACCAAAAATCATTGCCCGCTTGCCTATAAGTCATTGCTGCTAATTTTAAATCGCCACTCGATTCATCAATTCCACCAAGCCACAATGAACTGTTGTAAATTGTGGCTCCCAAAAAGTTATTATCAGTAAGAAGATAATAACTTGGTAGTGCTTGAGGCGATTTATTATATAAAATTTCACCTCCATTTCCCAAAATAGCACTTATTTTACTTTGTATAATTAAGATTTTATCAGAAGTAGGCGGAGCACAGTTTACAGTTTCTTGGGCTTTGGCTGTCAAAATGATTATGGCGATTAATGCAGTAAAAAGTATTTTTTTCATAATTTTAATTTAATTAGTGTAATATACATAGTTACAATTAAAATAAAATAAAAAAAACGTATCTTGTCTTAAAATATTGATAGAAAAAACAGAGATTTTAAATTATAAATACTAAGTTTCCTTCAATTTACACTACTTTTTATAAACTTGGCTTTATACACCTTTCCATCATTACTAAACAAATTGGCATAATACAAGCCTTTGCTTAAACCA
>ENA-ORXT01000651-ORXT01000651.1-marine-metagenome-genome-assembly--contig:-NODE-651-length-53180-cov-6.270625_pt1 | contig 53180 bp, 47 predicted proteins | sample MGYA00237868_ERZ511482 | MGnify/ENA metagenome assembly ERZ511482
CCAGCTCACTCGGTGGCGGCCTTGCGAACTTCGGCGATTTATCCGTGGTAGATTCAATTTTCAAACGAGATCAAGCCGAAGATGGTCGCTCTGCAGCGATCGACATGCTCAACCATTAATACGGGCAAGTCTAAATTGAGCATCAGCCAACGATGGAAGGATCTCACCTCGGCCAGATTTCCTTTTGGGCAGGTCTTTTGCCTGATTCGTCTAACCGTAAATTAGCCGTGTAAGCCAAGCGCCAGACACGGCGCTCGCCGCGACCAAGCACGTACCCCAAACGGTGTCGACGATCGCCAGTTTGAGTGTGTAGCCTTTTAGTGTGGCCAGATTGGTAAAGTCGTAGGTCGCGTAGGTGAAGAAACCGAACAAAGCGCCGTACAGCAAAACATTCCAAAGCGTACCACCCTTGAGCGAAGGGCTGACGGCAAAAATCATGATGCCGATTATGTACATGACATAGAAGAAAACGGCGACTGGAATATTGAATTTATCCAGCAGCAGTGGCCCGATCTCGTTTCGGTAGAACGATTTTGCAACCGTTCCAAGCCACACAAAATCAATCGCAAAAAATACAATCAGCGTAAGGAAATAAGCGACAACATAACGAACCATTTTTTTCCTCAATCTATTTCAATAGTGAATAAAACAAAGTCAGCCAATCTAAACCAGGCGGCCCAAGATTCTCACCGAACGCTTGCTAGGACACTATACCGACTATAGAACTCAAACAATAGAACCCAACCAACGGTACACTAAGACGATCGCATAAACACTGTAGAATGGAACGAGTCTTCACCAAAAACATGATCAAGTTGTCAAACGGCATGAGTGATGGGATGCCGTTGATGCGATTGGGCGGTATTAGGGCGGAGGGTGTCAGGAATGCTTCTGAACCTTTATTCTGTTGAATGCACTTTGTCGATCTTGAGATCTAATTTTACTTTGGAGCTTGCCACGTGACCTACGTCCCATCGTCAACCCGTTACGACAGCATGCCTTATCGTCGTTGCGGTGACTCCGGCCTTACGCTGCCCGCGATTTCGCTGGGCCTGTGGCACAATTTTGGATGCGATACCCCACACGATACCAAACGCGCCCTGTGCCAAACGGCCTTTGACCATGGTATTACCCATTTTGATCTGGCCAACAATTACGGTCCCCCCGCGGGTAGCGCGGAAGAGGCCTTTGGCGAGATCCTTAAGACAGACTTCCAACACCATCGCGACCAGTTGATTATCTCGTCCAAAGCTGGCTATCAGATGTGGCCCGGCCCCTACGGACAAATGGGAAGTCGTAAATATATGATCGCGTCCTGTGATCAGTCGCTAAAAAGGATGGGGCTGGAGTATGTCGATATTTTTTACTCTCACCGGTTCGACCCCGACACACCACTGGAGGAAACGATGGGGGCGCTCGACTATATCGTTCGTTCTGGCAAAGCACTTTACGCCGGCATCAGTTCTTACAACTCGCAGAAGACCAGAGAAGCGGCTGCCATCCTCAAGGAACTTGGTACTCCGTGCCTGATCCATCAGCCAAGCTACAACATTCTTAACCGCTGGGTCGAAGCCGATGGTCTCAAAGACACACTAAAGGATCTTGGTGTAGGATCGATTGCTTTCACGCCATTGGCTCAGGGTTTGTTGACTGATAAGTACCTCAATGGCATCCCCGAGGGCAGCCGCATGACCCAAGGTAAAACATTGACCGAAGGTCAGTTGCCGGACAAGACGCTCGCCGCCATTGGTGCGCTGAACAAAATCGCATTGGGGCGCAACCAAACGCTCGCGCAAATGGCCATCGCTTGGGTTCTAAGGAATGAAGGCATCACCACAGCACTCATCGGCGCGTCCAAACCTTCGCAAATTATTGACTGTGTCGGTGCGACCGAGAACCTCGCCTTTACTGAAGATGAGCTTGCCGAAATCGACCGCGTCGCAGGTGACGCAAACATTAATCTTTGGGCCGCGTCATCTGGATCGGAAAACGCGTCGATCAATTGAGGGACGAAAAAGAAAAAGTTCTTCGGGACGCACGTTAAACGATTAGCCGGCAGAGCAAATAGGCTGAGGCGAAATCTTAGTTGGTCAGAATTGGCACAAAGGGAGCGGCGATTGCCAGCACGACCATCGTTGAACCAACCATTAGTTTGCCGGCAGTGCCAAGTAGCCGTCCCACAAATGCAACCGCACCAATCTTAACGCTTTGCTTCATCGGTTTGCCAACCCATCGTTCGCCTAGAGTCGTCCCAATCCATGCTCCGACGCCAGCGAATAGAATTGAGCCGATCAGTATACCGACCAGCGGGATCGGAAATGGGATGCCGAATACGCCCCCTAACACTCCGCCAACGACCGAACCGATCACAGAAAGTGTCGCCCCACGATTGGAACCGCCCAGCGTCTTGGTGCCCAAGACCGACGTCATGAATTCTATTAGTTCGCCTAGAATCGCCAAAAAAGTTAGGGCAACGGAGACTCCCCAGTGAAACTGATATGCGTCTGGACCGACGAACACCCAAAGCACCGCAGTGGCGACGATCAGCCAGTTACCAGGCAATCCGACCAAGTTAAGTCCCCAAAACAGGATTATCAAAACGATAAACAGCGTGAGCCAAACGTAAACCATTTCCGCCGCAACTATCAGAACCAGAACAGGAAGCTTGATTGAACCGTTTCCATCATGCCGAGGGAGATAGCTTACCCTATTGATCGAATGGCGTATTGAGATTCTGTCGTTATGAACTTGGAAGAAGCCTCCGGTTCGATCAGAAATTTGCCTAAACTCAAACGGGAAAACGGCAAAGTCTAATTTTTTATGTTTGGATGTAAAGTCATAGCCATTGGGCGTAAGCCTCTGTTCCGGTGAAAAACCGTACGGCTTGCGTCGCGGCGCTTCCATTGAAATGAACTTTGCAGTTCTTTTGTAAACTTGAACTCAAATGATGAAGTGGGCGGCGAAGGGCATTAGAATATACCGGTCACCGTTGTGACTCTCCGGCTTAAACGCGCTCATCCTTCGAACGTTTCCAACAGAGGATACTTTGTATGACTTTTCAACCCATTTGTCATCTTTGATGCGTCTATGTTTTTGTACGCGATTCTGGTGCTATTGGCCTCCACGACGTTTGCTCAGGACGCCGCGCCCGTAGCGTCGCGCAACAAAGAACTGTCGAAGATTGACTCGCGGGCAACCAAAGTTGGTGAACGGATTATCCGAAACGCGATCGGAATTGCTGGCGAGTATGAAAGGGCGGGAGACGTCGTCCGGGCGATTGACTACATCCATGCAATGTCGTTAATTAAACCTGGCATGCCGGCAATTGAAAGCAAGTTAAAAGAATTGCGCGACAAAGTGCTGGCTGCGAACGATTTTAACTTTACGCTTTAACCAACCACCACCTGCGGCGAACCGGTTGCTTTCGTAAAGGAAGGCAAGCCACTGAGAGTCGTTGCTCAAGGAGAATATAGGTTGTCACTTGACGCGGCCGCAGGAGCCGCCGGATTTCCCCAAGACGACAATCAATCGGAACTTATTGAAGACGCTCCGCTAGGAAAGCTGATGGGAGTGATCGTTGAGATGCCAAGTAAACCAGCTCGCAAAGGGAAATTGCAAGCTAGCGGCAGAGAAAAAGAGCCGGAGCCTTTCGAAGTCGGAGCGGATCGAGTGATAAGGCCCCGGCATACCAGTTACCTGTATCTGAAAGTAAATCTTCCTGCACAATCAAATCCCAGCGGATCGCTTCAGGTTCAACTATCGGGATACGTCTTGGCTCCGGACGGCCAGAATGTCGGCAAGTAGCGAACAAGGCACGGTTGACCAAGGCATTCTAATGGTTAGACGAATGCAAGCCATCTTTTGGCTAGCAGCCACTGTGTCCCCGGCCGCACTACTATCAAACTTTAGACAAAACTGACGTTGATGCGTTTGCTGCCACCCTGTAATTATTTCATTCGGCCAATGCGTTTGGCGAAAAATGAGATAATTTTCTAGAGGTGCGGACCCAACTTGTTAGCCTTGAAACGAATTCGATCGCAAATGCACTTCGGTGTGGCGGCACTTGTGCTGGTCATGACGTTGTTGTCGTTTGCTGCATTTCAGGGGATTTGGAAGTTTCAAAAACTGACCAAAAATATCCGCGACCGATCCATTGAGCTCCCTTTGGCCGCCGAACTGAATCAAAAGGTTAGCGAACTTAGATCGGTCCTTTGGGACAGCAAAGACCTTATCGCAAATCGCCGCGAGGTGCCGTTTCTCGGTATCAACGATGAAACGATTCCAAGTTCATTCAGCGGTAAACGAGACGCCGTTGAACAGGTGTTGGAAAAGTACCATCAACAACTGAAGAACAACAACGAGATCAACGACATTCGCATCGCCGAAAATTCGCGAGAGCTTGAATTCGTAAGCGACTTTCGTCGTTCACTGGCCAAGATAAAAAACGACTATGAAAGCGGCGAAAAAGTCTTTACCGGCAGCCGTTATGGACTGGTCACGACGCTTAAAGAAGACCTTGAGAAACTACAGCACGAAGCGGCTCAATTACCCGTCTTTATGCAACAACGGATGCAGGCGTTTGCAGAAAACGCGCGGTCCGAATATCACCGCGCTTATGGACTGTGCTTAGGCCTCACGTTGGCAGCATTAGCATTGATCGTTTACTTGGCCGCAACGTTCCGACAACGCATTTTTCGCCCCTTGGAAACACTTGTCTTTGGATCACGTCAGGTCGCCAATGGAAACTACGATCATCGAATTCAACTTGACAGGGATGACGAAGTCTCTGAACTTGCTGACGCCCTCAATGAGATGACTGAAAATTTTCAGCGAATTCAGAAAGATCTCAACCAAAAAGTACAACGAGGAACTCAAGAGGTTATCCGCAGCGAGAAAATGGCCAGCGTCGGATTTCTGGCGGCCGGTATCGCCCATGAGATCAATAATCCACTTGCTTCGATAGCGTGGTCTGCTGAATCTTTAGAATCACGAGTCCAGGACATTCTGCAGCCGGAGGGTGGGATTTTAGAAGACGCCACCCCAGAGCAGATGGACGAGGAAATCGTGCAGGTGAAAAAGTATTTGTCCCTCATCCAGGAAGAGGCGTTTCGCTGCAAAGGGATTACGGCGGGACTGCTGGACTTCGCGCGTATGGGCGACGCCAAGAAGGTTCCCGTCAACATTGGCGAAGTCGTTCAAACGGTTATCGAGATGATTAAACCGATGAGCAAGTATCGTGATCGCAACTTACATTACGCGCCCAACTCCTCGGTATTTGCCTCCGCCAACGCTCAAGAATTAAAACAGGTCGCGCTGAACCTTATCACCAACGCACTTGGCAGCGTCGAAGCTGGTGGGACGGTCCACATTCGCTTGAACGCCGAAGACGGCCAAGCCGTACTAACGGTTTCGGACGATGGTTGCGGCATGACAGCCGAAATCAAACAACACCTTTTCGAACCCTTCTTCACTCGTCGACGTGACGGACAGGGAACCGGATTGGGACTCTCGATTACTTATCAAATCGTGCAAGAGCACGGTGGCGAAATAGAGCCATTCAGTGAAGGCCCTGGAAAGGGTTCCACCTTCATTGTTCGAATTCCTCTGCAAAAACAGATTCATCAACAGATTGAGCAATCTCATGGAAAAAAAACAGCAGCCTAAGCAAAAATCGCTCCGAGTTCTGTTTGCCGATGATGAAATTCATTTGCAGGAACTCATCGCGGCTGAACTGCCTCGGATGGGGCATACGGTAACGGTTTGCCCTGACGGCAAGGCCGCCGCTGCAGAGCTTGAGGAAAATTCATACGACTGCCTCCTGGTCGACCTCGATATGCCGGGGTTAAACGGAATCGACGTGATTAAGAAAGCCAAATCCGTATCGCCAACGATCGAAGCAATTGTCTTAACGGGCAAAGGTTCGACCGAAAGCGCTATCGCGGCGCTGAAACTGGGTGCCTTTGATTATTTGGTGAAGCCGTGCCGATTGATCGAGCTCAAAACATTGTTGCAGAAGGTGGCGGCGCGTTTGGAACTGACCAACCGGATCCACTCGTTGCAATTGCAGCTACAGGCCGCTCAGGGCACACCCAAGATGATCGGCAACGACCGCAGCATGCAGCGCGTCAAAGCGCTCTTGGAAAAGGTTGCCCCGACCAACTCTACAGTGTTAATTCACGGCGAAACAGGTACCGGAAAAGAACTTGCCGCGCGGATGGTTCACGAACTAAGTCTGCGTAGCAAACAGAACTTTGTAGCCGTCAACTGCGGAGCGCTTCCTGAGAATCTAATCGAAAGCGAACTCTTTGGGCATCGCAAAGGTGCCTTCACCGGCGCTGACGAACATCGCAAAGGTTTGTTCGAAGTCGCCGATGGTGGAACGCTGTTTCTGGATGAAGTCGCCGAACTGCCCAAGGCCACGCAAGCGTCGCTGCTGCGTGTGCTCGAAAGCGGTGAAGTGCGACGTGTTGGCGATAGTGAACCTTTTAAGGTCGATGTGCGAATCGTTTGTGCGACCCATAGAAATCTCGAGCAAATGGTTGCCGATGGCGAGTTCCGTCAGGACTTGATGTATCGAATTAATACTTTTGTCGTCGATCTTCCTGTACTGCGGGATCGTATTTCTGACATACCCCAACTCGCCTTTCATTTGCTTAAGCGCACTCGTCCTGAGATCCAAACCATTGCGCAAGCATTTGACAGATCAGCGATTGAACTCCTTCAGGCCCACCATTGGCCTGGCAACATTCGCGAGCTGGCCAATGTGATCGAGCATGCATCTATCCTGAGCGATCGCTTTCCGATCAGTGCTGCGGATTTGCCGACGCACTTGGGCCAGCCTTCCACGTTACTGTTGCCGATTCGCAACGTCGGAAAGTCGTTGCGTGAGATTGAGATGGAAACGATCTACGCCACGCTCGATTCGCTCAACGGCAATAAGACCGCTGCAGCAGAACAATTGGGTATCAGCCTCAAAACACTGTATAACAAACTCAACAGCGACACCCAACGCCGCGCGGCGTGAGTTCGGTTGGCTTGGAACAAATGGCAAAGATGTTCACGGTGTGGATCAGCGTAGAGTCTACGTAGTCCGGCGTATCTTCGAAAAGACGTCAGCCACATCATTCCACAGTGCCCGCTTAAGTTCCAGCGATTTGATATCAGCGATCCTCGTAATCACATCGTTTGGTTCTTGCGAAAGGTGAGCGGCGAGGGAGAATGCGGCTATCGTCGGTGACCGCGACATCCCCGCAGAACATGCGACAACAGTTCGCGTTCCTGAGCTGAGAAGATCAACCAATGTTTGAACGGTTTGAGTCAGAACCGATGGTGCGTTGCCACCACCATCGTTGAGAGGGAATCGGCAGTAGATCAGTTGGCGTGGCAGTTGAGCTGGCAGTTCTTCAAAGGCGACGTCTACCACAGCGGTGATTCCGGCGTCGAACAGCCCGCGTGGTTCGCGAATATCGAGTGCGTGTCCGACCCAAAACAAGTTGGGATGAATTTCATACATCCAATGATCCCAGCCGTTTTATGGAAGGTTTATACGTCACCCGCCGTGAATGAAGCGAGTGATTCGGAGTTAAGAAAGATTATACCAATGGCGATGCTCGTTGCCAAAGAGCGGTAATTATTCAGCAATAAGTTGGTCGCGTTTGGAACTGCCGAAACGCGAACGCCTGCCGGCTTGTCGTTAAACTGGCGGGGTAATGGCAAATGCCGGTGACCTGTTCGCACGCCGATTAAGTCGCGTTCGTCGCCGATCACATGCGTCAGTTCATAGTTTCGATAGACGCCTTTAAGGGGGCTGTATGTTTCCCCGACCTCTCTCCGGACTTCCACCGAAGGAGCAAAGTGTGATCGCTCTGATTCGAGTAAATCGCCGCCCATGCAAAGAAGAGCAAAACGCACAGCCAGACGAGACCTTGAAAACAGAACTTCTACATTTACAGCAACCAATAACAAACGCCAGATACGATCAAGACGCCAATCAGGTTCAGTACGATTCCCTCGCGCACCATACGGTTGATCGTTAGTTCTCCTGAACCGAACACGATCGCGTTGGGGGCTGTTGCCACTGGCAGCATGAAGGCGAAACTAGCACTCATTGTGGCTGGCACCATTAGCAGCGCCGGTTCGATTTCATTCGCGATTGCGATCGCGGCGAGTATTGGCATCAATAGCGTCGCCGTTGCGGTGTTGCTGGTCAGCTCCGTTAAAAATGTTACCGACAGGCAGATGACCAGGACCAAAATTAGCGACGGCAGAGTTTGCAATCCGCCGATCGAGTTCCCCAGCAAAGCGCTCAGTCCAGATGTTTGAAATGCACTGGCCAAACATACGCCACCGGCAAACAAGATCAAGATTCCCCAGGGGATCTTCCGAGCGTTCTCCCAGTCCAGCAACTGGCCTTCAAGGCCACCGCCGCGTGGCCAAACAAACATCGCCAAAGCTCCCAGCAACGCCACACTGGCGTCGTTCGCAGTCTCTATCGACAGTAACCCGCTCCATCCGCCCCAAGGTTGTTTGCGAGTGATCCAGAAAAACGCAGTGATCGCGAAGATGATCAATGCCCGTTTCTCTTCGGATCGCCATTTGCCCACTTGCGGCAATTCAATTTCCAGATTGGACGGTAGACCGCGTGTCAGCCAGTATCCGGCCAACGGCAGCATCAGGATGGTCACTGGCAATGCCCATTGCATCCACTGCAGGAAAGTGGGTTCGATCCTGGTGGTCTCAGAATAGATTTTCATGAACACAAGGTTGGGAGGCGTTCCGATCGGTGTTCCAATGCCGCCGATGCTGGCCGCGTAGGCGATCCCCAGAACTAGCGCGACGGAAACGTTTCGATCGTTGACTTGTTTGACCACGGCCATCACGATCGGCAACAGCATCAACGTCGTCGCCGCGTTGGAGATCCACATACTCAACACGGCCGAGGCCAACATGAAACCAAAGACCAACCGCCGCCCCGAATTCCCTCCCACTAGATTCACCATCCACAGGGCAATACGGCGATGGACACCGCTTTGCTCCATCGCCGCAGACAATAGAAACCCTCCCAACATCAACAGGATCAGCGGATTACCGTAGGCTTTGCCCACGTCCGAAGGGGCAAGTACACCGACCAATGGAAAGATTGCAAAAGGGAGTAAAGAGGTGGCGGCGATGTCGATCGGTTCGGTCACCCACCACCAAGCTACCCACAACGTAACCGCCGTGGTCCAGGTCACGGGTTTGTCGAAACCGGTGACTGTCATTGCCACCAGTAGAACCAATGCCAGTAGAGGACCAAGAACAAGATGCAATTTTGACGTCATATAATCAAAGCCATATCGTGAGCCGTAAAATTGTTAGCCGAACATTTGAAATTCACCGGTCGGTTCAAAAGCATTTATGTAATGCTTAATCTCTGCGCTGTCAGTCAACGGATCGCCCAAAATTGCGACAACGTCGAAACGCGCCGCGTGTTCGGTCAGTCGGTGCCATTTAAGAAATCCGATCCCCGTTTTTGTCAGATGCATTTGTTTGGCGCTGTCAACGGCTTCGGCAGGATCACCCGCATCGTCAGTGCTCCGCGTTTTGACTTCGACGAAGACGATTGTGTCGAGATCAACTGCGATGAGATCTATTTCCCCAAATTTGTCTTCGTAACCACGAAATAGAATGATATAACCGCGTTTAAGAAGATAGCGTTCTGCCGCCAGTTCGCCGCGATTGCCCAATGAATGGCGACTTTTTTTTGATTTAGGAAATCGCATCAATGGCGACGTAAGTACACCGCTCCAGAAAACGCCTCGTACGGTTCTTTTCCACTTCGCGGCAGCGCGATTTATAGCAGAAGACTCTGGAAGATTGATCAAATCGAACGCTTTCATGGCAAAAGTATAACGTTTTCACATAACTGTTTCCAATATTATGTGAGGCTCAATTGTCAGAATCGGCATAATCAGAAAATAGCATGCGGTACTAAGCAATTTTATCTAGATGCGATACAGTCTTGCTTTCGGGCGTCTTAGTGAAACGTACGTTTTTTAAAGATTCGAGTCCCTTTCTCAAAAATCCCTCCCTAATTAGCACTCTCAGATGATTCACACTAACTCGAAAACGATTGCCGACATAGAAAACTATTCAGACGTTACAAGTTCAGATAGCGAAGGTTGCTTGTTGCGTATCCATCCAATGGATCTCAATACAGGATTGTTGCTGTTTGAATCTGCAACTTTTATAATAGGTCGTGAAGATTTTTGTGATCTGACGATCAATCAGGATGCTGTTTCGCGCCGCCATTGCAAGATTGACCGGAAAGGCGACGGAGAATTCGTAGTGTCTGATCTTAAGTCGACCAACGGCACATATCTAAACGAGAAGCGGATTGGTAACACGCCATATCCTCTTTACGCCGGAGACACGATCCGCATCGGCAGCCAAGTCTATAAGTTCTTGACCACCGATCACATCGAAGCTCATCACTATGAAGCGGCATATTCGATGATGACCACCGATAGTCTGACTGGTGTTCTAAACAAACGTTACTTCACTGACATGCTTAATCGCGAGCTTCGTCGTTCGGCGCGATCACGTACGCCGCTGACGACCTTGATGCTGGACTTGGATGGTTTCAAGCAAGTAAACGATAACTACGGTCACCTTGTGGGCGATGATGTTTTACGGGAGTTTGCTCACCGCATGAATGGTTTGATTCGAGAGGAAGACATGCTCGCACGTTTCGGAGGCGAAGAGTTCGTGATCATGCTGAATGAGACCGACGCCGAACAAGCCAACGCGGTTGCCGAGCGTTGCCTTAAAGCGGTACGCGCAAAGCCGTTTCTATCTGCGGAAGTTGAAATAAGTTGCACCGTCAGTATCGGTGGTGCATCGTTTTTCGGAGATCCCAAGGATCTCACACCGAACCAGTTGTTAAAAAAAGCAGACCAGAAACTTTACGAGGCCAAGAAATCAGGCAAGGACAAGTACGTTTCTTAGACGTGGGGCAGGTTTTCAACCTGCACAACGTTAAACTTGTAACGGTGTGTTACCCAGATTTTTGACTGCACAAGTCTATTTTAGTTCGACCGGCAAAGTACCTTGCGGGAGGTCAAAACCGCTGTCGTTGTCCAGTGGCTGAGCGTCATTTGCATCGTCCATTGCGACAGATTCTTCGGGATTAAATGGATTGAACGAGTCAAAGAACTTTTCAGATAGTTGCGGGTCGTAGTTAGATTCTTTAAAGATCGTGTTCAATACATACTGGCGTTTGCCTATCAAATAGATTTCCGCTTCCGATTTAAGAGGCTGCCCATTCTGAGTGAACTCGTAAGATATCTTGCGTCCTGGGTATTCGCGTAAATTGACCGACTTGTCGTCGTTCAGCTGCCCAATGACGCGTGCTACTGTTCCCTTAACTGCACCGTCAAGAATCTCATTGATCTTCACACGGCCGTTGGGCATATCATGCAAATCGTGATATGAGAAAACGAACACGATTTGTCCATGGTCGATAGAAGATAGCTGTATCTTCACCACAATCTGCGATCTGTCGGCCACGGGCTTGAAAGATCGCTCCATCGCACGCGGCTCCATTGGCATCTTGAATTCAGCGTTAGCGCCTTCGGGACTCTGCTTCAACCACTCGCTCGATGCGTCATAGTCGGCTTGTGCCCGACATTGGGACGCCGGGAGTAAGCAAAACGTCAACACGCACAGGGCGAGCAACACGACCGAGGTGATGGGATTGGGTAAATTATAAGGCATAGAAATCATGGCTGATCAAACGATAGGTTGATGGTTATGCAAATCGAGGCGAGGTATACTTTGACAGTATCGGTCGATTGCCGTCGTCCGTTTATATCAAGTTTGGAGAGCTTGTTTATAGCGGAGATTTGCGATCGGTTCTGCAGTGACTGCACTGGCATTGGCCTCATTGGCGATGGATCGCCGCATTTTACGGCTGCATTTGGTCACGTTTGACAGCATTTTACCGCCCGTTTATTGTGTCAGCCACTAACGATGACCCTACGGGGGCTTTTTTTCAGAACAATCGTTTCATTTTCAGCGATAGGAATCCTTTGTCCAGTTCCCAGCCAACATCTGATTCTAAATCTAGTCCCAGCCGCAGCGGAGCGTTCGATGCAGGGGTCGATAAACGCGTCGAAAAGTTTACAGAAAGCATCAGCTTTGACCATCGTCTGTATCAACAAGACATTCGCGGCAGCATCGCCCATGCTCAGATGCTGGCCGACCAAGACATCCTGACCATCGAAGAAGCCACGCAGATCGAAAGCACGTTGACCGACATCGCCGGTGAAATAGCAGCCGGCACTTTTGAGTTCAAAGAAGAGCTCGAGGATATTCACATGAATATAGAACAGGTGCTGATCGACAGGTTGGGGGACGTCGGACGTAAGCTTCACACCGGTCGCAGCCGTAACGATCAATGTTCGACCGATGCCCGCATTTGGGTGCGTGAAGCGATCGACCGCATTGACGAGTTATTGGCGGATCTACAAAAGGCGTTTCTGTCTCGTTGTGATCTAGATGCGGACGTGATCCTACCGGCGTATACTCACCTGCAACGCGCTCAACCTGTCTTAGCATCTCATTACTGGTTGGCCTACATCGAGAAATTCCAACGCGATCGCGACCGACTGACCGACTGCCGCCGGCGCGTGAATTTGTGCTCGTTGGGCACGGCAGCTTTGGCGGGAACGACGCTCAAAATCGACAGAGAAAACACGGCCAAGCGGTTGGGGTTCGAGGGCTTGGTAGCCAACAGTCTGGATTCCTCCAGTGACCGTGACTACTTATTAGAAACGGTCTTCTGTCTTTCAACGATCGCGATCCATTTAAGTGGTTGGGCTGAGGAGTGGATTTTGTGGAAGACGGTCGAGTTTGATTTTATCGATCTGCCGCATGCATTTTGCACAGGATCCTCAATCATGCCTCAAAAGATCAACCCAGATGTATTGGAGCTGACGCGTGGGAAAACGGCGCGTGTTGTCGGCAGTTTACAGACGCTGCTGATGTTGACCAAGGGTTTGCCGCTGGCGTACAACCGTGATCTTCAAGAAGACAAACCGCCGTTGTTTGATGCCGTCGATACGGTAGAGGCTTGTTTGGCGGTTGCCGCGCCGTTGGTGGCTGATAGCCGGCTAAAATGCGAGTCAATTGCGTCTAGGCTCAATCGCGGCTTCTTGGATGCCACGACGCTGATGGAATATCTGATTAAACGTGGTACGCCACAGCGGTCAGCCCATCACCTGATTGGCGGCTTGGTGAAGCTTGCAACGGAAAAATCCGTTACGCTTTCAGACCTATCTCTGGAAGAATTCCAATCTTTTGATTCAACTCTGGATAGGTCGGTTTATGATGTGCTGGGCGTTGAGAAAGCCGTCCAAGCCTTTCAAAGCGTAGGATCAACCGCACCGGCACAGGTTGCCACCCAAGTAGAAGCGTGGAAGTCGCGTTTGGCTTAGCCGTTTAGAAGTTGCCTTTGGCGGAACGTTGGCGTGAGCCCAAGAGCCGAATCCCGTGAAGAGATTTTCGTTTGAAAAACGCGCGTTATTAGCCGTACTGGCGCTAGCCACGGTTCTTTCGCACAACCGAACCGTGGCTACCGTCAAAACGGCTAATTAAATCAGGGAAAGAATTCCTTCACGGCGTTGCCCACCAGAGCCGGACTTCAATCGCTGTTGCGAAGAAGGCTTGCCGATTATTTTGATTGTTCGCTAGTGAAAGCTGGCGGCCGCTAATTACAATCAGACTTATTGATCCAAGCCTTATGAAACCGCCCTGGTCTCGTCGATTCCCCTTGAGATATGTCTATGAACCTTGTTATGCAATCGATTGATTTCAATGCAGTTGGGCGGTGTGCAATACGCATCGTCGCTCAAGCCGCTCTTTGCGTCGCTGTGCTGGGATGGATCGCCCTGCAAAGCTCGACCGTTGTTGCGTTTGAAGACAATCCGTTTGCGCCTGGTGAGGCTGCGGAAACTTCAACTCCTGCGGACGACCAACCCGCAGCTGCCCAAGACGATGCCGAAGTTGAAGTATTTAAGATCACCACAGATAACTCGCGTTCGGACATTGGATTGGTGGTGCGCTCGGTGCGGATCGCGGATCCAAAAACGCCCGACGAATTGTTGAGCGCTGTGGAAACGTTACTGGACGTAGAAGCGATTGGCGATGCACGATTCTATTTAGACAAACTGGTGACACAAAAACTCTCACAACAACAGCTGTTCGAGTTGTTCCAGCTTCGAGGAACTGAGTTTTTCTATCAGCTACATGCGACAGACGCCTTAGTTCCGACCGGCCAGACTTTCGCAAAACAGGTTTTAGCAGCGGCTAAAACGTACGCCGTCTCACCGCGTCGTATCGACGATTTGGTGAAGAAGCTCTCTGATGATGAAATCAACGTTCGCAGTAACGCTTTGAATCAATTGAAACGCATTGGAACTCCTGCTTACGCTGCGATGCTGGAAGTATTCGCCGATGAAAACCGCAGCGCCGAATTCAACGGTATACGAGGGGCGGTTCAGCATTTGGAGAATGACGCGACGGAAGTTCTTATCGCTGCAGCACGTTCGGGCAACGCGCAGATACAAGCCGAAGCTTACGTCGCGCTGACGAAATTAAGATCAGAAAAAGCACTGGAAGTCGTTGGATATCTATACCTGTCACCGAAAACTTCCGGGGCGGTGAAACAACTGGCATTGGAAAGTTTGCAGCGCTCCTACGGTACGGTAGACCGTCAACGTTTGTACTGCGATATCGCCGATGGTGCGAAGGCGAGCTTGAATGTGATTGAGACGTCTTTTGATTCGCAGACGCAAGTAAATGATTGGACATTTGACAGCCAGAAGAAGAAATTTATCCGTGCCCGAATTCCCGCTTCGCTGGCGGCAAAGCGTCAGGCAGCGATTCAGGCCGAGTTGCTCTATGAGATTCAGCCGGGAACCACTTTTAACCGACAACTGTTCATGCTGACTCAGCTCGAGACGGCCAAACACGCCGTCGGTCCCGACGCGGTTGTCGACGCGAGAGCTTTGCTGAAAAAGTTTGGCAATACGACGTCTTTTGAACTGAACAATCTGCTCAAACGAGCGTTGGAACTGAAGCTGATGCCGGCCGCGATTGCGATCTGCGAGCTGATGAAACAGCAAGCCGATCCAGCGGTATTGCAAACGGCTGTTCGCAGCCAATTGATCGACGCGATTCTGTACGGTGATCGGCACCTCCAGTTTGCGGCGTTTGATGCGGTAGCTGCGATTGATCCTAAAACAGCTTACCCCGGTAGTAGTCACGTGATGGCGTTGGCTGTGTTTCTGGCAGAGACACAAGGTATTGAGAAAGCTTTGGTCGGCCATTTGTTAGGGCCTTCCTCGCAGTCGTATGCCAGCGTCGTTTCGAGTTCCGGTTTGTCTGTAACCTCGGCACGAAACGGACACCAGTTTTATAACATGGCGATTGAGAGTCCGGACTTTCAGGTTTTTGTAGTGACAGAATCCATGGCAAAGCCTAGGGCGCGTGAATTGATTCAGCTGCTTCGAAGCGACTGGCGTACTCGTCAAGTTCCCATCGGATTTGTGGGAAGCTCTGCGTCGTGTCTCAACAGTGTCAAAATTTTGGCTCAAACGGATCCGCTGTTGCGTCCTTTGGAGTTGAATTTTGATTCTAGAATCGTCGCATCTCAGCTGGATCGAATTCAGTCGCTTTCGTCATCGTGGCCAGTATCTGCGACCAGTCGTCTATTGCACGGGCAGGTTGCTGCGAATTGGATGTTGAAGATCATCGATGAAAAGGAAAACCGCCGTTTCTATCAAGTTCACAAGCATGAAGAATCGATTTATCGGTTGCTGGCGATTGATGGCTACACCAGCAAAGCCTGTCAGATGATTGCCAAACTGGGGACGGGAAAATCGCAGGAAGCCTTGGCGAATTTCGCCAGCCAATCTGGGTTCTCGATTAAGCAACGCGAAACCGCGACAAAATGCTTTGCCGATTCAGTCGAGCGTTTTGGTACCTTGCTGACGACTGACCAAATCCAGCAGCAGTACGACAGATACAATGCTTCGGAAACGGATTCGGTTGAAGTGCAAAAGCTGATGGGGCAAATGCTGGACGCGATCGAAAAACGATCCAAAGCTGGCAAGAAGTCCAGCTAGCCTGGCCATGACGTGGGTCAGGTTTTCAAACTGACATGTGCGGCTCAGCAGTTTGAAAACGGCTCCACGTGGTTCTAATCTTGTTTTGGCGTCGGGGCGTGTTCGCCAGATCGCAAACCTTCAATATATTGATTCAGCTGATTGCGGACGTTGCCCGAAAGGAAATACATGCCCAGCATATTGGGAAACGCCATGCCTAGGATCATCATGTCGCTGAAGTCCTTGATGTTGCTGGCCGAAATAACGGACCCCATAAACGTCGATGTCAGGAACAGTATTTTGAACAGCGTGGATGACCAGTCTCCCAACAACGCCGTGAAACACCTTTCGCCGTAGTAGTACCATGAAATACATGTCGAATAGGCGAACAGCACCACCGCAAGGTACAAAAACCACTTAAAGAACTCGTGCCCACCGCGGGTGAAGGCTTCTTTGGTGAAGTAAGCGCCTCGGTCCAATTGGATCATGTCATCGACGGTCATCTGTCCATCGCCGTTTTTATCCAGACCGGGATTCTTTTCGATCAGCAGCGATTCGGCGTCCTGTTGAGAAAGTGACATCACATCGACATCGGGGCCGGCGGCGATACGCAGTTCCTGTTGCAGCGTTTGTAGGGGAATCTTTTGGTCTTTGTCGGAAACGACGCCAGTGATAATGATCACCAAAGCCGTCATCGTGCAAACAACAACGGTGTCGATGAAGGGTTCCAACAACGCGACGTAACCTTCGCGGACGGGGATGTCTGTTTTGGCGGCCGAATGAGCAATGGACGCTGAACCCGTACCGGCTTCGTTGGAGAACACGGCGCGTTTAATGCCGATCACCATGCAGCCCAAAAATGCTCCCCAACCGGCGTCCCAGTTAAACGCCCCGTCGTAGATCTGCCCGAATGCGGATGGAATCTCTGCACGATTGACGACCAAAATATAGATTGCACAGAGCACATATCCGGCACACATCAACGGAACGATACGCGATGCAACTTTGCCAATTGACTTGATGCCACCGACGATCACCAGACCGACGCCGACGGACATGACGAGCCCGTAGATCCAGTTGTATTCGTTGAGCAGTGGGATCTCGGTTTTGATCGCGTCCAAAGATTGGCTGATCTGGAACGTGTTACCGCCGCCGAAAGCGCCGCCGATGCAAAGGATGGCAAACAACACTGCCAGAACGCTGCCCAATGGACCCAGTCCCTTTTCTTTAAGTCCTTCGCTCAAGTATCGCATCGGACCGCCGGAGACTTTGCCTTTGGAATCGGACCGACGATACATTTGGCCCAACGTACATTCAGTGAACTTTGAACTCATCCCCAACAGTCCCACGAGGATCATCCAGAACGTCGCGCCGGGACCGCCTTGGGCAATCGCGATCGCAACGCCGGCGATATTCCCTAGCCCCACGGTTCCTGAAAGGGCTGAAGAGAGAGCCTGAAAGTGCGACACTTCCCCATGATCGTCGGGGTTATCGTAGTCGCCTTTGGTCAATCGAATGGCGTGCCAAAATCCACGGACATTGATCAGCCCCATGTAGAGTGTGAAAAATATCGCTCCCACCAACAGCCAGATGACAATGAACGGAACTTTCGTCCCCAGCCAATTTTCGGTCCACAGACCATTGAAGATAACTCCATACAGCGGACCAACAACGTTAGCGCCAAACCATTGATCGACGGCTTCCAGCTGTTGGTTAACGTCATCGAAGAACGCTTTAACGGCGTTGGTCTGGGGACCGTCGGACATCTGGGGGGCAGCCACCTGTTCGTTCTCTTGATCCTGAGCAACCGCGATTGCCGAAAAATTTGCCAACATGATCGTTGCGGCGAAGGTGGCCGTGAATAGGTTGAAGCCGACCGAAAAAACGCTGCGAGATGGTTTCATGATAGATTTGGTTCAAAGTCTTACATTGAAAGGAATTTTCCGGGCAGCGATCATCATGGCGCCTGCTTTGCTTGGACTCAAGGTTGAAATCGGGATATGAGTGCTTTAATAACGCCGAAGTTGGCTGTTTGCGGAAATTGGCCCCCCTAGGGGTGACTTGGGTGGGGAAATTTCGTTGTCCGGCGGCGATGGGAAAAGACACCGTTTTTTCCGGTGCTGCTGGCGTTTTTTTACAATTTGATTCGATTGAGTTGAGGAGCCAATTTTTCCCATTTCTGGTTGTCCAAAACGGTTCTAATGTTAGGATTCGAAGTGGCTTTCTCCCATCTTTTTAATGATGATAAGAGACTCAAGGATGCCACTGGCGTTTCGTTATCTCGTTTTCGTTAAAACGGTTTTACTTCTACCCAACCGCGGAACGCTTGGGCGTGAAATGATTAGGTAAGGAACACGCTGGAGAATCGCTCCAATGTTCTCCTCCACATCGCAAATCCAACAGCAAATAATCTCAAAAACACTATGTCAGACGTACTAAAAATTGTCGATCTTCACGTTTCGATTAACGACAAAGAAATCCTTCGCGGCGTTAATTTGGAAATCAAGCATGGCGAAACTCATGCTTTGATGGGCCCCAATGGTAGCGGTAAAAGCACACTGGGTTTGGTCATCATGGGCCACCCCAACTACGAAGTCACCTCCGGCGAGATCCTGCTTAACGGTGAAAACATTCTGGATATGGAACCCAACGAGCGTGCTCGTGCGGGCATCTTCTTGGCCTTCCAACGTCCGGTCGCAATTCCCGGTGTGAAGATGGCTGACTTCCTTCGCCACGCAACGACCAACGTTCGCAACCCCGATCGTAAAGAAGGCGAAGACCTGATTCCGATGCGTGAGTTTCGGAAGGAAATCAAATCAAATATGGAACAGCTCCAGATGGACAGCGAGTTCGCTCGCCGTTACGTGAATGATGGTTTCAGTGGCGGTGAAATGAAACGCGCCGAAATCCTTCAACTGGCGATGCTGCAGCCTAAGTTTGCAATACTTGATGAGACCGATTCGGGACTCGATGCTGACGCCGTCCGTTTGGCCAGCCAATCCATCAACGAGATTGGCCACAACAAGATGGGCCTTTTGATTATCACTCACCACGATAAATTGCTCGAACACAATCCACCCAACTATACCCACGTGATTCTTGGCGGAAAGATCGTCGAATCCGGTGGTAAGGAACTCGCGGTCGAGCTTCACTCAGAAGGCTATGATCGCATCCGCAAGGCATATCCCGAAGCGGCACAAGCAAATGACGAGAACGCAGAAGAAGCGCTGGTTAGCTAAAGACGCAGTTTGTAATCGTTGAACGAAATTTACGACACCCAAGAAAGGTCGGAAAATTGGTGAGAGTTTGAACGGGGGCTTATTCCCTATTCCTCATTCCCAATTCCGCATTGAACATATGGCTACAGATATTACCGAGAGTGCTGAACTCAAGAAAACTGAGATCAACAAGTACGATTTCAAAACGAAAACGACCGCCGTCTTCAAGGCCCGTAAAGGCGTTGACGAAGAGATCGTGAATCAGATTTCGGATATCAAAGACGAACCTGATTGGATGCGTAAGTTCCGTTTGGATTCTCTAAAGATCTTCAATGAAAAGCCAATGCCCGAGTGGGGCGGCGATATTGACTTGGATTTCCAAGATATCTTCTACTACCTCAAGCCGACGACAGAGCAGGGCAAGAGTTGGGATGATGTTCCTGAAGAGATCAAGGATACGTTCGAGAAACTGGGCATTCCAGAAGCCGAACGTAAATATCTCGCCGGCGTGAAAGCTCAGTTCGAGTCCGAAGTGATTTACGGTTCGCTGAAACAGGAACTCACGGACTTGGGTGTGATCTTCACCGACACCGATACGGCCGTTCGCGAGCATCCGGAATTGTTGCGAGAGTACTTTGGCAAAATCATCCCACCATCGGACAACAAGTTCGCCGCGTTAAACAGCGCTGTTTGGTCGGGTGGATCGTTCATCTACGTGCCTAAGGGCGTGAAGATTGAATACCCGCTTCAGGCTTACTTCCGTATCAACGAAGAAAACATGGGGCAGTTCGAACGAACGCTCATCATCGTTGACGAAGGTGCTCAGGTTCACTACGTTGAAGGTTGCACCGCACCGATGTACACCAGCGAATCGCTGCACAGCGCGGTTGTGGAAGTCGTCGTGAAGAAGGACGCTCGTTGTCGCTACACGACAATCCAGAACTGGGCGAACAACATTTACAACTTGGTCACCAAACGTGCCTTTGCATATCAAGATGCGGTGATGGAGTGGGTCGATGGAAACCTTGGTTCAAAATTGACTATGAAGTACCCAGCGGTTTACATGATGGAACCGGGCGCACGTGGCGAGATCCTTTCGATCGCGTTCTCAAGTGCCGGCCAGCATCAAGATGCGGGTGCGAAGCTTGTTCACTGTGCTCCTAACACAACCGGAACGATCATCTCAAAATCAATTTCGAAAAACGGCGGCCGGAGCAGTTACCGCGGGCTCGCCCGCGTCGAAAAAGGTGCGGTTGGTTCCAAGTGCAGCGTCGTTTGTGATGCATTGATTTTGGATAAGGACAGCCGCAGTGACACTTATCCTTACATCGAGATCAACGAGCAAGACGTTTCTGTCGGGCACGAGGCGAGTGTGTCTCGTATCGGTGAAGAGCAGCTGTTCTATCTGATGAGCCGAGGTCTTTCGGAGACCGAAGCCAGTACGATGATCGTCAACGGTTTCATCGAACCGTTGGTCAAAGAATTGCCGATGGAATACGCAGTCGAAATGAACCGGCTGATCCAACTGCAAATGGAAGGTTCGGTCGGATAACGATCGGACGTTCGAAAGAACGTGACTGCCAAGTTGAATTGGCAGTCACTTTAAATCGTAGTCACACAAAATTGCATTTACACAACAACGCCGGATGTCGGATCTACCGCATCCTGTCCCATGTGAAAAAGATTCAAGCAGGTCCATGACAACAGTTACTCAAGACAAACAGATTTCATTTGACGACGCCGGTTTTCAGTCGGTGCTCGAATCGCGAAACGAACCACAATGGCTCCAGCAAATGCGGAAGGACGCTTGGCAGAAGTTCAACGAACTGCCATGGCCATCGAACAAAATGGAAGAGTGGATGCGGACGGACATCCGCATGTTCAAGCTGGAGAAATTCGGTCTTAAATCTGATTCATCCAACGCCGGTCTGCCAGAATTGGTGCTCGGCGAAGGCGTCGACCTCGCCGGCAGCGTTGGCACTTTAGATAGCCATCCCGCATCCGCCGCCGAATTGGCCGATGAGTACAAGGCCAAGGGCGTGATCTTTGGAACGATCAACGATTTGATCGCCGAACATGGAGACCTGATAAGTAAGTATCTGTTCAAGGCGGTTGATCCTCACTTCGATCGTTTTGCAGCGCTGCACGCGGCGATGTGGACCAACAGCGTTTTCCTTTACGTGCCACGCAACGTGACGTTGGACAAACCTGTGCATATCAGCAGCCAAGTCACCGATGGTGGCAGCGACATGCGTCACACGCTGATCGTGCTCGAAGAGGGCGCCGAAGCAACCGTGTTGGCCGAATCCAACAGCGCTGCTGATACAAACGCGCTGCACTGCGGTGCGATCGAATTGTTCGTCGGCAACCGAGCCAACCTGCGGTATGTGAACCTTCAGGACTGGGGCCAAAAGGTCTGGCACTTCGCGCATCAAAAAGCCATCGTCGGACAAGACAGCAACCTGCAGTGGACCGTCGGTGCGTTGGGTTCTCGTTTGGCGAAAGTGAATCAGCACGTGGCGCTAAGAGGCAAAGGTGCCAACGTTCAGGTCAACGGAGCGATTTTCACAGAGAATAAACAGCACCTCAGTTATCATACGCTTCAGCACCACGAAAAACCCGATTGTGTCAGCGACTTCCTGTACAAATCAGCGCTGCAAGACGTCTCACGAACCGTCTGGCGTGGCATGATCAAGGTCGATCAGGAAGCTCAGCAGACCGACGGTTACCAGCGTAACGACAACCTGTTGCTGTCTGAGAAAGCGCGTGCCGATTCGATTCCCGGATTGGAGATCGAAGCCGATGACGTGCGTTGTACGCACGGTTCAACTAGCGGCCGGGTCGACGAAGAATTGATCTTCTACGCTCAATGCCGAGGTTACACGCGTAAGGAAGCCGTCCGTGTGGTCGTTACGGGATTCTTCCAGCAGGTGTTCGATCGAATTACGATTGAAAGCGTCCGCGAAGCACTGGCGTTGGCGATCGCTCGCCGAGTCCGCGACTACATTTAGACGTATTTTCTAATTGCGTGCGACAAGGATCGCTCTCAACGCAATCAGTGTGACGCCAACGAAGGCTGAAACCGACAGTTTTTCGCTGAGGAAAACAAAGCCAATCAGCGCGACCATGATGACGCTCAATTTGTCGATCGAAGCGACCTGGGCGGCCTTGCCGATGTCTAGTGCGCGAAAGTAGCAAATCCAAGATGCACCTGTTGCGATGCCAGAAATCGTCAGAAATACGATAGCGCGGCGGGACAGTGATCTCAACGCACTGATTTGATCAGTCATCAGAAGGATCGCCAAAACGACTCAGAATATTACGATTGTGCGAACGAACGTAGCAACGTCCGGAGCGATGTCCTTCACGCCTAGCTTGGCAAAGATCGCAGTCAATGCGGCGGCCAACGCAGGAAGGAATGCCCAGAACTGCCATTGTGCGGTGATGTTGTTAAGAAAGTTCATTTCACTCTCAAGGCTTAGAAGTTTGGTACAGGGCCTATTAAATAAGCGTGAGCGTCATTGAACCGTCACCATCCCGCTCAGATTAGAGATGCCCGAGTGTATCGTATTTATCTAAAACAGTTCGGCCAGACCTGAACGGTAATCGGGATGCACTAGCTCAAGTTTCAATAGCTTGAGCATTTTTTTGTTGCTGATTCGTTTTGAGTTCGCTGACCGAGAATTCGGATCGACTTTAGCCTCAATAGGCCAGGGGATGTTCTCCAGCTCAAATTGATCGGCGATGTATTGATAATATTCTTTGCGTATCGGTGGATTGCCGTCACTGCAGAGGATGATTTCCTGCATCGGTTTGAGGTCTGCGGCGGTGGCGATGACGTTAACGGCATCTGTCTGATGAATCAGATTCAGATATCCGTGCGGCGATAGTTTTTGCCAGTCGCGGTTTTCAATCAGTGTTTTGGTTGGCACGCGTGTGCCTCCGTACAGCCCGGCCATTCGCAGCACCGTCCAATTATCAGTGGACTCTGCCAACAATGCCTCAGCCATCAGACAGGCTTTGCCGCCTTCACGCGCCGGCATCGTCGGCGATTGCTCGTGGGCCCAGTCACCACCTAAGTCACCGTAGACACCGGTGGAGCTGACGTAGATCAGATGCATGATGGGGTGTTGATAGGCTTCGATGAACCTTCTTAGTCCTTCAACGTAAACATCATATATGTCACTGTACTGGCTGCGGTCCATGCCGACGGCGAAGACGATGGTGTCCATGGAGGGTAGGTCAGCCAGCGCCCGATTCAGGTCCTCGGTTTTTGTGATGTCGGCGATGATCGGCGATAAACCTGCTTCAGTGAACTGCTGAGCGCGGGATGCCGAGCGAGTCATCGCGAATACTTGGCCGGTTGGGTTTGATTTGCTTGAGCTCTGGCCTTGGTTTGCCCACTTTAAGGCCAGCGGCCAGCCAAGAAATCCACAGCCGACGATAAGACGATTCAAGATGGTCTCCGATGAGTTTAACTGTTCTGACGAAGTGTCCGTTTGACTGACGAGAAAAAACAAAATTCAGCGAGCCAGAAATTCGCCGCAAAATCAGTCTGAGAGTCATATTTTGCCAGTAGGGTCGCTAGGCCCCACGGTTCTAAAGTGGGTGGTATAATAAAGATATTCGTATTGGGTAAACAACGGTCTGCCAACGATTCCATAACGAATTCAGGATAACTCCCGCGCTTTGTTTAGGCAAACGTGGTTAGCTAACAGCTTAGGAAGACTTCATGATAGACAACGGATATCCTTTCCGCGTTTACCTCCCAGAGGCCAAGCCATCGGTGCTGTACAGTGTTGCCACTGTTGTTGGCGTCGCAATGTTGTTCTTTACCGGCGGCAGTGCGCTGGTTGCTCAAACCACTAAAACTAGCACCACAGCAGATCAAGCTGGCGAAGTGGTAATCGAAGTTGTTAGTGAAGAATCGCCCGTCTCCACCGAACCGGTTAGCTTAGCGTTTCTCAACGAGGGCAAGAACCCTAAAAGCGTGGCTCAATTGCGGGCTATGCAGGCCCATGTTCGAGAGATTTCCGATCGAGTGAAGGAATCGACCGTCAACATTAACATGGGGTTGGGGCAGGGCACCGGAGTACTTGTTTCCAGCGATGGGATCATATTGACGGCCGCTCACGTGATCGAGCGTCCTCATAAGGTTGCGTTGATAACTTTCAGCGATGGATCTCAAGCTCGCGCTCGAACTTTGGGTGTCGAAACAGGCAAGGACTCAGGCATGCTCAAGATCTTCGAAGTGATTGAATCATCGGAAGAGGTTGAATCCACTGAGTTAAAAGAAACCGATGGTGAGAACGGAGAATCAGATGAGATAGAATCTGAAGAAGAAGATCCTGAAGAAGAAGATCCTGAAGAAGAAGATCCTGAAGAAGAAGATCCTGAAGAAGAAGATCCTGAGGAAGAAGATCCTGAGGAAGAAGATCCTGAGGAAGAAGATCCTGAAGCATTGCGGCTCAACAACGATGATGATGAAGATGAAGAAGAGATAGACGTTGTTGCAGCGGCGTTTGAAGAAAACGATTTGCCATTTTTTCCGTACCTTGATTTGGGTGTGTCACAAGGGCTTAAGGATGGACAGTGGGTTATCGCGGTCGGGCATCCAGGTGGCTTGGATGAGAAACGTGGAATGGTTGTCCGCGTTGGGCGAATTATTAATCAACGCTCCACAGCGATACGGACTGACTGTACTCTAGTCGGTGGCGATTCTGGCGGTCCCTTAGTGGACATGGACGGCAACTTGATCGCTATCCACAGTCGCATTGGAAGTCGCCTTCAGGACAACTTGCACGTGCCTGTGGATGTGTTTTCAGATACATGGGACATGCTGACAAGAGGATACAAGATCGGCGAGTCTGGGTCGCTGGGCGTTACGATAAGTCTCCGCTCCACGCTTGTTTCGGATGTGATAGAAAAGGGGCCCGCCGCGCGGGCAGGTGTTCAAGTCGGCGACATCATTACCGCGGTCGGCGAAAGTGCAGTTTCCGATCGACGTGACATTGGAAAAGCGCTTTCAGATCGTTATCCTTACGAGAAGATAACATTGACGGTTCGGCGCGGTAGCAACGAAGTCGAACTGGAAGTCATGTTGGGCGAATCAAGACCTTCTAGTTCGACGCGCCGTAGACGACGTTAGAAACGATAGTAAGAAGCTGCAACGGTGGATCTATGCACTGATAGCGCAGCTTTACGTGATTAAAAAAAGAGATAGAAGTCGATGAAACTAAAAATCAACGCTTGCACGTTACTGGCAATGGTTCTCCTTACTGTGGTCTCCGCAGCGACGGTGGGTCAGTCTCCAGAACCCAAGCTGGAGGATCCGTTGGGACGACGTTGGTTTGAGGAGAAACGTCCTGAACGCAGTTCTTCGTTAACACTTTCAAGTATGGAAGCGCTGGCAGTTGAGAACGAAAAGGAAGCGCTCGCCAAATTTTCTAAGAGCTCTCCTGATTTCGAGCATATGTTCGACGATGTTGTCGCCGGTGCGCGGCAGTCACTGGTGGTCGTGCGTACCAAAGGACTAAGTAAGAGCCCCAAGGCTCGAAAGCGCGCTGTTGTTTTAGGAACCGTCGTTTCGGAAGACGGATTGGTTCTGACCAAGGCCAGCGAGCTTAAAGGAGACCTGTACTGTGAGTTTGCTTCGGGAGAAGTTGCCGCTGCGGAATTGATTGGATTAGATACTGAGAATGACGTGGCATTGTTAAAAACGGGCGCTTCAGGATTAACCGTGGGGAAATGGGGAGATAGCAATCTGACCAAAACAGGAGACTGGGTTGCGACGCCGCTGGATCATGAAGAAGAAATTGAAGTTGGTATCGTATCGGTCGACGCACGCTTCATTGAACCTTCGAAGCCGTTCATCGGGATCTATATGAACGAAGCAAAGCCAACAGGGATTTTGGTTGTCAACGTTCAGGAAGACTCTCCAGCGGATGAAGGAGGGCTCAAGGCGCGAGACGTGATCTTGAAATTGGATGATCAGTTGGTCAAAGATATCGATGATCTGCGAAAAAGTTTGGAGCAGTACGACGCCGGCGATTTGGTGACCTTGTCAATTCTAAGAGGTGATAGGCCAAAGACAGTCAAACTTACATTGGCCGAACGCGATAAGGTAAGCTCTGAAAATATGCGTAGTAACGAGCAGAACAAGATGGGCAGTCGTCTGAGTCGTCGCCGGAAAGACTTTCCCAGGGCCTTCCAACATGATACAGCGTTGCAGGCTGCGGAGTGTGGTGGTCCGATCGTAAATCTCGACGGAGAGATCATCGGTGTCAACATCGCGCGAGCCGGCCGTGTGTCTAGCTTGGCAATTCCCCTTGAAGAAATCATGCCAATCATTGAGCGTCTTCGAACGGGCGATTATTCGCCTGCGGTCGTCAACGCGGAGCGCATCAAAAAAGTTGAGACCGAAATCGAAGAGACGAGAAAGCTGACGCGTGAACTGACACGAAGGTTAGATCTCATCAAAGATGAAAACGAAACGGTTGAGGGGACTCGCCGCGGATTGGAACTTGCGGCGAAAGACATTCAAAAGCGGCTTGATGATATGATCGAAGTTACCCAAAAACAGATGGCACAACAAAAAGATGCGAATGGTGAATTGAAACGCTTGGAACGTCTCATGCGTGAACTTAAGAAAGATCACGAGCGTCTGGCGACAGGATTGAAGTACTAAGGCTTGAGGCTCCAGACTTCAAGTTTTCAAAACCTGCCCCACGTTGGGGAACATATTGGTTGTAGGGAAAAATGGTGTTGGCGGACATTGGTTGCCGGATTTCGCACGCTGATGTTTTATCTCAATCGGTAGAGCAGCCGATAAATTGGATGTAGTGTTTCTTTTGTTTCCAATGAGATTTCGATGGCGATGAATCGTCTTAAGAAGAGCCGCTTGTCGCAGTCCGCGCTCAGCAACAACAAGCAAGTCAATCAAGGCTGGAATGAATCGTTTGTTGAATACCTTCGAAGTGAGTGCCACTTGGCCGACAACACGGTCAAGGCTTACAGCCGCGATATGGTGCATTTTCAAGATTGGTTGGCGGGGCGCAACGTGGTCGATTTGACGGTCTCCCAGTTGTCTGATTTCGTTGCCTATCTGAACAGTCGTGGGCTTGCCCCGTCATCAATCGCGCGAGGTGTCGTCGCGATTAAGATGTACTTCCGCTATCTACAGCTCGAAGGGGTGCTCAAAGACAACAAAATCGAATTGTTGGGCAGCCAAAAGCTGTGGCAACGTATTCCCGAGGTGCTCAGCCCCAAGGAGATCGACAGATTTCTAAGCGCTCCACGCCGAATCGAGCTTTACTATTTGCGAGATCGGGCGCTTTTGGAGATGCTCTATGCGACCGGTTGCCGAGCATCAGAGGTTGGTGGTTTGCGTTTACGTGATCTTCAATTATCCCAGCGTTACTGCAAATGCCACGGGAAAGGCAGCAAGCAGCGGATGGCTCCATTGGGAGATGCCGCAGTGGAAGCGGTGGCTGATTATTTAAAGCAACTGCGTCCTCAGTTGGCGGCAAAACGTCCGGAGGAAAGCGACTGGTTGTTTTTGACTCGTTCCGGAAAGTGCATGCGACGTGAAGCCATCTGGGAATTGGTTAAGAAATATGCCTTGATCGCGAAACTGACCAAAGACATTAGCCCTCATACGCTGCGGCACAGCTTTGCGACTCATCTACTGGCCGGCGGAGCGGATCTGAGACAGGTCCAAGAAATGCTGGGCCATGCCAGTATCGCGACCACGCAGATCTATACGCATGTGGACCAGTCACGGTTGAAGAAAGTGCACCGGCAGTTTCACCCGCGTGCTTGAGCCGCTTAAGTTTGAGCAATTGTTGTTTCTTGTGATAAGGCGGTAGAGTGCAAATGTGGGGCGACGAACCGGACGGCATGCGCCGGCGCCGCTAGGAAGGCTTCTTCGCAACAATGACACGTCGAAGACCGGCATAGTCTTTCACCGACTTCTCTAGCTCAAGCCCACTACTTTCAACGATCTGTAGACATTCATCAAAAACCGTTGGGCTGGTTTCGACGATCAAACGTCCTCCCGGCAGCAGCATCGGTTCGGATGCGTTGACCAATTTTTGGATAATCTCGGTTCCCTTTTCGCCGCCAAAGAGGGCGAGTTCCGGTTCGTACTTCAAAACGCTGTCTTCGACGGTCTCTGTTTCGAATCGGCCGATGTAGGGCGGGTTACTGACGATCAGATGCACCGGTTGGCTGCCGGTAGGAAGTGCTTCGAGAAGGTCGCCGGTGAAGCATTTGACTTTATCGCCAACTTCGTGTGTTTCGATGTTTTTTCTGGTCACGACGATGCTATCAGCAGAGATGTCGATCGCCGCGATCTTGCACTGGTCGATGTGTTTTGCCAAAGAAATCGCAATGCATCCGCTGCCGGTTCCGACGTCGATGATTCGAAGAGGACGGTCGGTTATTTCTTTGGCCACCTCAAGGGCTTCGACGACGACGTGCTCTGTTTCGGGACGCGGAATCAGAACGCTCGAGTTGACAGCAAAACTGAGCGAGTAGAACTCTTTGTGACCGACGATATAGGCGACGGGTTCTCCTGCAATGCGTTGCTTAACCCAAGCCCTGTACTTTGTGAGACTATCATCGGGCGGTACTTCTCCGAAACGCGTATACAGCATGATACGTTCGCATTTCAACGCTTCCGCCAGCAGGACTTCGGCATCCAAACGTGCGTTCTCGTATCCAACTTTGTTGAAATGTTCAGTGGTCCATTCAAGCAGTCTCTTGATCGTCCATTGATCAGTTGCTTCAGCCATCAGATTTTCCGGTAGTCTGGGAGAGGAGAGCCGATGTTTTCGGTGAAGTATCGGGGAATACTTATCTGATGAAATTATATGACGCTCTTCGCTGTTTTACGACCCGACGCGTTTAACAGTCAATCAGCTATTCCGGGCCTGAATTTGAAGCCTTAGTTCCTGGGCAAGTTGGTCAAGCTGCACGATGCTTTGCTGATTCAAAATCTCGCTGGTTGTTGGTTGATGAAGTAATATTTGCTGAAGCGTTTGAATCAGTTCAATCTTTCCGGTCTTCTTTCCTTTTTCAATACCTTTTTCGATACCTTTTTCGATACCTTTTTCGATACCTTTTTCGATACCTTTTTCAATACCTTTTGCTTCACCATCGGCGAAGGTCGCGTTGAGGCGCCACGCTTCATCACGAATGGCTTTTTCGCGCGAGTCATACATTAGTTTGTCCTCGGTGATTTCTGAAATTTTCTCAATCGTTTTCGTCGCTTTCAACATTTCCGACTTTGGAAATAACGACGCCAGGTCTTTCGCTTCATATTGATCAGCATGCTTCATCCAGTATAGCCAACAGTCCAAGGCACCGGCGGTGGCAAGCTGAGCTTCGGTCAACTGGTGTTGGCCAAGTTCAATTGTGTGAATCTCCAGCGTGTTGGTAAGTGTTCGCCCGGACTGCTGATCTGTCAAGCGAAATGAGTGGTGAACCTGGCGAGAATCCGCCCACAAAAAACCGTTGATAATGCAAATTGAAAACGCAGGGTTAAGTTCTCTGTAGTCCTCGCCACTTTGCAATTGCTCCGTGTAGATCTTACATCCATAGTAAACCAAACGTTGCGGCATGCCTGGCACATTCGCCATTTGCATCTCAATATCGAAAATGGCACCTTCGGTGTCAGTCGCTCGGATGTCGAGTATCGAAAGCTTATCGTCTTTAAAATCCTGAACCGTAAATGGATTTTCAAGCGTTACGTCCGAAATCGGAACTGGCAGATTTAAAATCGCATTCAGCAAACTAATTAAGACAGATTTATTCTCAACCGTACCAAAGGTTTTCTTGAACGCAAAGTCGTTGGTAGGGCGGATTCCAATCGGCATGAGACTTAATCCTGTTCTTCTTTGGCTCCTAATACCAACCTCTTTACTTCTTCGAATTAGCCGCCGTTAGAGTTGTTTTTGAACTTGATGTTGCCAATCAATTTTTTGATCTTCCCGTCGACAATTTTTCCGGACACCGCTTCAATCGCTTTGACGGTGAAGGAATATCTTAATTCGTAGTCGATATCGAATTCAACTTCCGTTTCAATCTCGGATTCAGGATCCCCGTCAGCAGCGAGTTTCTCCTCGATGTAGTTAGTTAGGTCGCCGAACATGGTTTCGCTGGGCCCGAAGGTTTGAGCTTCGACATCATCATCAACGTTGATTGTGCTAATCTTTCCCTCATCACCGGAACGCAGCGCAATTCGGATTATTTCCGGAGGTTCGTCCAGCGGAATCTCATCCGATGGTTGAGATGCCAGGGGCATTTTGATGGTGAAATCACCTTCTTGGGGAGCGACATTAAAGGTCATGATGAAGAAGATCAGCAACTGGAAAACGATGTCAATCATCGCAGTCATGTTGACTTCAATCTCTTCAGGTTCCTCCGTTTCAATTTTCATGTTAGATCACTTTGAGCCGTTGGTTATTTGGATTCTCTGTCATTAACACGTAGAACGAAGCTTTCGAGTTCGCTGTCCTGACATTTGGAAATTAGTTTCTGAACCAATCCTGTCTGTGCATCCGCATGAGAGCGAATGATTACAGCGACGTCAGCCGCGGCTACGTTTTCACGTTCCGCGTTTGCGATCTCTTGGTTAAGGATCGGCCCCATCACATCAATGTTTTGTATCCGTTGGCCGGCGAAGATGACATTTCCGCCCGGTTCAAGATTCAAAATCATCTTATATTCAAGGGAACCATCGGGAGGTACGGCCAATTCGCTGACCGGCAACGTGATCTCTTCGGCCCGATCAACTTTTGAGAAGTTAATCAGCAGCATAAAGAATGCGATCAACTGAAAAGTCATATCGATCATCGGCGTAAGATCACCTTCGAGTATTTCTGACTTTTGTTTTTTCTTAAATTTCATGACGCTTTGAAAATGCCGTTGGTCGGTGCAATGCGAGGGGCGAGGCGATGAGTGAAATCAGCAAAGGTTCGCTGCTTTCTCGTTCCGTACTAAGCCGACGGGGTAGTTTTCTTATTGCCGACTTTTTCAAATCTGCTCATTAAATTTTCGCTTTGGATACCAACTTCCAAGGCCAATTTTTGAACTCGGTTTTTGAGTAGGTTGAAAGCAGCAATCGCTGGAATCGCAACCGCGAGTCCCAGCAGCGTCGTCAACAGCGCGGTTGAAATACCATTGGCCAGCACGCTTGGTTCGGGCGCTCCTCCTCCGTTGGCGATCTCGTAGAACGAATTAATCATGCCATGGACCGTCCCGAACAAGCCAATCATAGGACTGAGGGTTCCAATGAGTGCCAGATAGCTAAGGCGATGATCAAGCTTCATGTTTTCCTCTGCGCCAACTTCTTGCATCGCAGCAACGGCGTGTTCGTAGCTACTGGATAATCGCGCTAATCCTGCGGCCAGAACATTTCCCAAAAAGGATTCGTCCGTTTTTGAAAGCTCGTAAGCCCCTTGGTATTCTTTGTTGTCTAAATGGGCTTCGAAACCTTCGATGAGCGATGGGGGACATAGCGATTCACGGCGAGCTGAAATCACGTTCATGATTACCAACGCGACCAAAATAAATGACAATGCCGTAAAGATCCCTAGGTACTGCCAGCCTAACGCACTGTAAAGCCAACCAAGCAATGTCTGCGGGGTCGCTACTTTAGCAGCGGCATCACCTACGGCGGCTGCCGCTCCATCTTGTCCCCATGAGGTCGCTGTTAAGCTGGCCAAGATCAACAACGATCCAAACGCGAGCAACATCGCCCATCGCAATCTCTGGACTAACGCTGGCGAATTTAAGGCTAAAACGGAAGAAGAATTTTGCATCGGGAACCTTCGTTGGTATTTACGTCCGAACAACGTGGTATTTGATTGGTAAAATGTGGAGGGAGACAGGGCCAGTGATTCAGCCTATTGTCTCAGTTATTTCAAAATCTGAGCCCAGTATGAATTGCGGTAGCGAGAATTCAATAGCTCTCGTGCTTTGTTTGCCTCATCGGTGTTGTCAAGTTTAGGCCAAATTTGAGCTAAATAGTACAAGGCTTCGGCGTGAGACTCGCTATCAGGATACATCAAAAGGTGGGTAACCAAGAATTTCTCACGGGCTTCTTTGAATTGATTCGCCTTGAAATGGCAGACGCCCAGAGCATTGTAAGCAGCTGCAAACAGTGCTTGATTGTCGGGGTTTTCAACTTTAATGATCTCTTTTACGTCGCTTTGTGCCGATCCAGGATTTCCGGATAGGCATTGGGCTTTTGCTTTGAGGCACTTGGCAAGCAACTTGTACTGCTGTGTTACATCATCGTTAGCATTTGACGCAATTATCTGATCGCAACTTGCGATGGCTCCGTCAAAGTTTTCTTGTGCAATCGCCGTTTGAGCCAAGTAGTAATTGCCTTTGGCGACATACTCTGGCCACTCTGATTGAGTCAACAATTGGAACTCTTTTGCTGCAAGATCCAAAAACTTTAAAGAGTAAAGCAATCGTCCTTTGATCGCCGTCGCCGGAAAAAAGTGGTAGCTCTTCTTATACTTCGTTAAGAAATTATTCAGGCTGGTGCCGGCTTGGCGAGCATCAAAGGATCCTTTGAGCGCGAGATTGCCTTCAGCGTAAGCCTTCAGATAAGCCAGTTCATGTGCGACGAACGGGTTTCCTTTATCTTCGATCTTGGCGATCTCTTCAATTCCCTGGGCGTAGCTGCCTGAATTGATCCTCTCAGCAATACGCGCCATCGCACTAGCCTGGCCCGAATAGGTGACGCTTCGAACTTCAGCTGCCGGAATCGTGCTTGGCGAACCCTTTGATTCCACCACAATCCCCTTTGGCGTCATGTCGATAACTTTCCCCGAGATTTTCGTGGAACCAGCGCCGGTGCCGTTGGAACGGTAGACCGTATCTCCTCGTTGAGCCAGCGCCGTGCCGACCGTCAAGGAAAAACAGAGTAGGAGAAAAACCAATTGTGTAAGTTGTGATTTCATAAGTAGGGCTTAGAGATTACTTTTCATTTCTGCGACCAGTTCGTCGAATTTTTTCAACCAAGGTCCAGTCTTTAAAAACTTAAACCGTTGCAAAGACTTTTCTAATTCGCTCAACGCTGATTCGATAGCTTTCTTGTTTTTCGCAAGTACGCCGTACTCGAAACGAGATTTTACTGAATTATAAATAGACGTTCGGTAGATATCATTAAGTTTGGGTTTGCCACGGGTAATTTGGACCAGTTTTCGCCAGCCCCAAACAGCATTCTTTTCGCGTTTGCCATCCTTATAACGGCCGGTGCCCATCATGGCTTTGGCGTAAGCATCTTTGTTCGACTTCGCTTTGCCCCACATCATCAGAGTCTCCGCAGCATCAATTTGTAAGTTGACGGCCGATTTCTCTTTTAGCAGTTCAACGAAGGTATCGACTGCACCTTGATAGTCACCACTGCCACGGAGCGCAAGTGCTCGTTGTTGGCGTAACGCGAGTTTCAAATTGGGGTCAGCGATCCCCATTTTTTCCGCTCGATCGAGCGCCGAAACGGCTTGTTTAAACATCGGATCCGCTTCGGCGGTGGCGCCTTGTTGGGCCAATGAAGACGCCGTGCTGAGCAGTGTTGATCCGGACCATAAAATCGTAGGAGCATCCGAAGATTGCCGTTCAATGGTCCCCAAAAACGTGGCTAATCCGGCCGCGAACTTCTTCCGCTGTTCCAGTGTCTTCAGGGCCTGGAACTGTTCTTTGAGCTGCTTCGCGACGCTTTGGTAAACCGACGTTAGCTTGGCGGCGGCCTTGGGATCGTTGTTAGATTCAAGTTCTGATTTGTACGCTGAGATGATCCCGGTGGCTTTCTCGATCGTCGTTTCAAAACCGGCTCCTCCACTGAGCGATCCCAGATAGGCCTTGATCGCGGTGAGGTAAGTATTACGGCGATAGCGATCGGCATAACGCGGATCTGAGATCGCCGGATGTTTCTGTTTCACCAGATCCAGCGGAGCAACCGCTTCGGTTTCCAGTCTTTTCAACGCAGCATCGTACTGCTTTTGTTCAAGCAAAACATCAGCGAGTGTCAAAGCCGAATTGGCAGTGACGTAGTCGATATTGCCGTTGTTGGCATTGATCGAATTGGTAAGTAGCTGATTCGTTTTGAGCAACGTTGCTTGTCGGTCCTCTTCGGACATGTCGTTCTTGGTGCGATAGTTAAACCACAGCTTCTGGCCTAATGCGGCGCCGAGCGGATTTTTGGCAGGCCACGATTGCGAGATTTGTTCGAAGAACTCTGCTGCGGTCGCTGCATCGTCGCCTTTGATTGAGATTTCCGTCAATTTACTGGCGGCGCGAGAGGCTTCATCGGAGCCGGGCCAACGTTTGCAGATCTCACGAGACGCGGATACTAATTTTTCAGTTTCATAATCACGATCATCAGCGGGAGCAGCCTGCAGCAGCGCCGAGTAACCGTTGATGATGTAGGCAGATGCCTGTTTGCTCCAGTCGACGTTGGGGTATTTATCTAACAGGAACTCTCCAATGATTGCCGATTGAAGAGGTTTGTTCTGAAAGAACAGACAGATCGTGCGTTGGTAATGAATGAAGTTGATGTCGGCGCGAGCCGTTTCCTCTGTCGCCAAGGACAGCGCTTTTTCATACAACTGAAGAGCTGCCGAGGTTTTGCTACCAAGGGCCTCCGAATTTTCTTCGACCATCGAGAGCGTTTGGGCTTTCTTGGCCGGGTCGGTGATTGATGCAAGAGCACGTTTCGCTTGAGAAATTTCGTTTTGCAGGTCGGCAATTTCCGAAATCATCTCGCTGCCTTTTTCTTTGGCATCGACAAACGTCTTAATCTCTTTGGCGTCGGAGTCGTCTGCTTGTTCGGCAAACGATAAATTGAATTGTTCGATCAATGCCCGTGCCTGTTCGCGATGTGGTCCCGAAGCACGCGCCACTTTACGAATTATTTTGCCCGACTCTCGATTCAATTCGCGGGACTTCGCCGCATTGGCAGCACCGCCTTTCTTCTTCAGATCTTCTGCCGTCATTAACTGCGCTTTGCCAAATTCAAGCTGCAATCGTTGCCAATCAGGGTTTCGGACTTCATTACGATTAAGTAGTCCGATTGGTTTGGCCAGCAGTTCTGTAACGCTTTCGAAAGGGTAGGGCTTGAGTGTATTCCAGCTGTCGATCGCGACCAGCATCGCGCTTTTCTTTAATCGCCGTTCAACCCCACCATCGCCAAGGAAGAATACATTCTCCAACATCGACAAAGTCGTTTTGTGATCGCCAGACTTCTGAGCGGCTTTGGCTCCATTGATCGCGGATTCGAAAACAAAGACAGCCCCTTGGCTACTGTAGTCATCGTAAACATCTTGGTTCTCTTTGACGGCCTCGGTGAGCATTTGCTTCTGCGGAGCCGATCCCGTTGGCATCGTGTCGGCGATCAGCGCGGTCACCAAAGGGAGCTTGGTTCGAACGCGGATGTAAGACGATTGCAGGCTTTTCTTTTTCGCCAGCGATTGCGGATCTTCGGGATCGATCTGGTAGTTTTCGATGCGCGTCCGCAGCGTCTTACGCGCTTGTTGATACTGCTTTCGCGCTGAATCGAGTAAGGTCTGAGCTTTCTTTTGGATATCCTTTTTCTCGTTTTCGGTTAACCGCTGATTGGCCGATTGAGCGATGTAGGACTCAGCCCTTTTGATCTTTATATTTGCGCCGATCTCGACGACTTCTAGTTTTTCGTCCTCATCCGCCAGTTGCTGAGAATAGCTGGATAGCAAACGGTCGGCTTCGTTGAGTTTCGCTTCCCTTTTATCAGCGTTGCGTTCTGAAGAGATGCTGAGGATCAAGATCTTCGCTTTCTCGAACTGGATTCTTTTGCGATAGCTCTCATCAACCAGTTCATCTGTTTGAGCACCATCAAGGTACTCAATCGCGACGTCGAAGTAGCCGTTCTCTGCTAAAGCTGTGACAAACTTTTCCGCCGGTTCTCCAGCTGTGGCACTGTGTGATAAGGCGAACGACAACACAATGACCATCGCCAACGTCGCTGAAAACCTGCGTGCCACAAAAGAGCCGAAACGAAAAAACGGGTTGGTAGGACTTTTTGATTGGGTCATCATTGAATAGGTGAGAAGGTGGCCAAGTTATAGAAGCATTGTTGACGTGCGCAGGCGCGAAATGATTGGGCTGAACGAAGTGGCTACAAATCCTTTAATAGGTGATGGCTATCAAAGGTATCGTTATTAAATTAGCGCATCTGGATTAGGTAAAGGATGGGGTTATTAACGGCTTTTTCGACGTCTGCGCGGAAGTAGAATGCGAGAAAAGGCACACATAATAATATAGTGCAAACTCCCACCGATCGTGAACCAGCTATTCATTTTCATGGTGAAAAGTTCACGAATATGAAATCAATCGGCTAAACTACCTTTATGGATGAATTTGAAGAAGATCGCCCCCCCCGAACGACACAGCTCGATTTTTCAGGTCGAACGACTGCCGACGGTCGGAATTCGTCCAGTCGAGCTAGCCGTGTCGCAAAAATGCGTCTCTTGTCGCTATTTGGTTTGCTGCTGCTAGTGCTTGTGGCGATGAAAGAAGCCGGTAAACCAGAAAGGTGGATGTGGTTAGGTTTTGACCAACCAGCGGATCCGGCATTTGTGTCCGATGATGAGATTAGTGACGGCGATATTTTTCTCGAGGCCGGAACATTGGCTGACCAATCAGACACCGGCGCCGCGCCTGCAAATGGGCTTGGCTATATGCCAGATCGCTTCGCCAGCCGTTTGAACAATGCAGACAGCCGTACTGCCGATGAAGAATCGGCCAAAAAATTTGACACCGGCGCGACCGGCAATCGCGACCCACAGAAAACACCCGTGGCAGTAGATTTCTGGCGAGCCACGTATTCAAAGCTGACCGATTCGCAACAGGAAGCGTTTTATCAGTTGCTACGTCGAATCGACACGGCGCGGCTTGAGCCTCCCCAGTCAGACCTGCCGCTGGATGCCACGGTTAAGCGTTTGATTCAGCTACAACTCAATCATCAGTCAACGACTTTGGGAGAACTGGCGGTGATGCCCAAAGGTGATCAAAAAAATGAGCTGACCGAGGATCTCTTCGCGTTCGACCAAAGCTGGCAGAAGCAGGCCCTACCGGCGTTGCAAGCTTCGATAGTGGGAGATGATTTTTCGATGACGAATCAAGCGACGATCCGTTCGATTCGAGAAACCATCGATCCGATTGTACTCCGCGCCGTTGAGGACATGACCGGTATGGGCAACTCGCGCGACAAACTGGCTTGGCTGGCGATCTGGGATTTCGTACAACGCGATTCAGAAACGGTGAATGCGAAAAACGAGTCCGAGACGAGGCTGCTGCAATTGAAAGGGCAACCAGGAGCTTTCCGTGGTGAAGCGATTACTGTCTCGGGAACGGCGCGTACGATTCGTCTTAAAATCCTCAAGCAGACGCTACTCAACTTGGATCAGTACTATGAAGTTTGGATGGATCCTCCGGGCCGAGTCAATGACGGGCTGATTTGCGTCTGCGTTGCAACACTTCCAGAGAGTTTTGATACGGTGTTACCACCGGTGACCGAAAACTTCCAAGACATCAAAGTACCAGTGACGGTCGCGGGACGATTTTTCAAAATCAGGTCTTACCAAGACGCCAGTAAATCGGTCAGCCATTGCCCCGTGCTGATTGCCGAAACATTTACAGCTGATATCGAGGCAAACTTTTCGAAATCGGATGTCGCAGCGGCAAAATGGCAGCCTTCGGCTCTGTTGTCTTTCGCGTTTCTAGTCCTTGCTGGGTTGGTCGCCATTGGAATCGCTTACGCGGTCTTTCGCTCGACCAAGTCTGGGACGGAACGCGCCGACAAACCTGTCTCCAAACGTGTTGGTCGGTCGCTTGAGGCGCTTGTCGATGATGAAACGGTAATGACTGATGCACAGCGCGTCGCCGAATTGAACAAACGCCTCGAAGAGGATTTTTCGTAATGCAATTGGTTCAACTGTTTTTTTACTTGGCATTTTGCGTCAGTTTGCCGACCGCCAGTTCCTTCGCTCAGTCCGATGACGACATCGCGATTGAGCTTTCTGGATTCTCAGCCAGCGAAGCCTATAATCTCAAAGCGGGAGCTCCGTTAGATCTTAGTGATCGGCAGTTGTTAAAGTTGCTGTTTCGCTGTGGAAAGGTATCTAGCGTCAACTTCGCGAAATGGAGCCGTTTTGCAGACGAAGTTTCTTGGCAACAGGTCAGCGACACGCCGCAACGATTCCGGTTCTGGACATTCAATCGTAAATTGCAGCTTAAATTCTTGAGTCAAATACGATTCCCTGAGCAAATCGCTACGGACGAACTCAAAGGCGTTTATTTGGCAAAGTGCGTTAACGACGTAGGACAATCCGTTTATCTGGTCACGCGATCGGCACCCCGTAAATTGACTTTGATGCAATCGCTTGATCAGCCAATATCTTTTTCAGGATTTTTCTATAACAACGTTGCGGTTGGGCCAGAAGGGGACTTGGTGATATCGGACACCGCCGCCGAAGTGGATGACGATGACGAGAATGATGAATCTGAATCTGATTCTGACGGGGTGCCGCTCTTTGTCGCCAACCGCTTTTCTTGGTACCCCACAAAGCCAAGTGGAGCGATGGGAATCACCGCCAGCCACGTGAAGCTCGCATCTCACGGCGTCGACATTGGATTGTTTGATTATGTGAGAAAACAAAATAGCAAAGCGCTGTCGAGCTACGATTCGGATGCTTTTTATCAGATGCTGGCCGCTGCTCATTACGTTCAATGTCCAGCCGAAGATGACCGCGACACGTCCGCGACCCCGGCCATTTCATTCACGGAACTAATGTCCGCGCCAGCACGCCATTTCGGAAATACCATCGCATTGTCGGGGCGATTGCGACAATGCGTGCCGATCGAAATCGTCGATGCGGAACGGCAACGACTCGTCGGGCTCGAGCGCTACTATCAGGTGAGCCTGTTCCCGAATCTTAAGGGACGCGATGTCGTTGTGCGAACCTCCGAGAAAGAGAGCATTAAGTTCGAGCAATTTCCAGTGACGGTGTGCTTTCGGCAATTGCCTGAGGGAATGACGGCCGACCAGTTGGAGGGCAGAGCCGCGCAAGTCACGGGTAATTTTTATCGTTTCATCAAATACCAGTCCAAAGTTTCTTTGGAGGCAGAGCAATCCGGGCAGATCAGCCCGCTGGTGATGGCCAGTCGATTGAGGGTCGCTGCCGCTACGACCACAGCCGCAGGTGTGGATCTGCTGATGCGTGTGTTGCTGATGGTGATTCTCGCGACCGTTGCGGTCGCGGTCGCTTACGGTTTTCTCAAGCAGCGGGAGGGACGTAGTCGTTCGGGGGCAGGGGGCGAAGACTCGCTGCCCGAGAAAATTGACCTAAGCCAATTTGAGGACCAAATCGGCGACTGAGAAACCCGATTGATTGCAATTCGATCGTTATTCGATCGCAATATGCCGGAGTCCAAAACAGCGAGACGAATTGGGAAGAACATCTCGTAAATTAACCTGCTTAAGGTTCAGCGAAACGGCGGTCACCACTTGAATTTTTGCGGCGACTAAACGATATTCTTGGGTCGCTAAGAACACCACTTGAATTCGGGAAATTGGGATGAAATCACCTGTAAGAGTCACCGTCACCGGCGCCGCTGGTCAAATCAGCTACGGCCTACTGTTTCGCATCGCATCCGGAGATATGCTCGGCCCGGATCAGCCAGTAATCCTGCAGTTGTTGGAGATTCCCCCGGCCATGAACGCGCTAAATGGCGTCGTGATGGAGTTGGATGATTGCGCGTTTCCGCTGCTCAAGGGGATCGTCGCGACCGATGATCCTAACGTTGCGTTTAAGGATTCTGATTTTGCGCTGCTGGTCGGTGCGATGCCTCGTAAAAAGGGGATGGAACGAAAAGACTTGCTGACCGCGAACTCGAAGATCTTTTCCGTCCAAGGGAAGGCGATTGAGGAAAATGCAAAGAAAGACATCCGCGTGTTGGTCGTCGGCAATCCAGCCAACACAAACGCTTTGATCACGATGGCCAACGCGCCGTCCATCAAGCACGGTAACATTACTGCGATGACACGGCTCGATCACAATCGTGCCATCAGCCAACTGGCGACGAAGTTGGATGTTGATTCAACCACCATTTCCAAGATGACGATCTGGGGCAATCACTCGGCAACTCAGTATCCCGACATTTCCAACACCGTTGTTGGTGGCAAATCGGTCGCAGGTTCAGTGGATGAAACTTGGTATCGCGATACCTTTATTCCTACCGTTCAAAAACGGGGCGCAGCGATCATCGAGGCGCGTGGAGCATCCAGCGCCGCGTCGGCCGCTAATGCCGCCATCGATCACATGCGCACATGGGTGATGGGTACCGAAGAAGGCGATTGGGTCAGCATGGGGATCCCCAGTGACGGCAGTTACGGTATCGAGAAGGGGCTGATTTACTCGTTCCCAGTGACGTGCAAGGACGGCGAGTACTCGATTGTCCAAGGCCTTGAGGTGGATGACTTCAGCCGCGTTAAAATGGACGCGACGATGGCAGAGCTGAAAGAAGAGTCCGACGAAGTGAAGGACCTGCTGTAAACGATTGATGTCTGGTGTCCGGTGTCCAGCCAAACGCTGTTGACTATTGATGTCAATTTCAGCGTCAAGGGGCAAGCCTTCTGGTTTTTCGCGAACCGGGAGGCTGGAGCCTTACCGCTATAACACGACTTTGCAGTTCTCCTGAGCACATGAAACAAGGATCCAAAAAGATCAGCCGTGTCAGACTCACAAATTTGTCCGTTGATTGACAATTTTGCTCTGCCTGCTAACGCTAGCAGTCGATTTATCTTGGCGACTTTTCCGTCCCGCAAATAACAGCGTTGACTTGCCAAAGCTTCTTTTTTACAAACATGGGACTCCGGCAAACAATCTCCCTCCATTCGGCGAAATATGAACCGTATCAAGATCAGCCCACTTGCGATGACTACGACTCAGGAGATTCAAAATTCTCAAGTCTATGAGAATGTTCAACCACAAAACGGCATGATAGGACATTCCGGGGTAGGGCAGGGCGGTCTTCCAATTCGTAGGAACGCGTCCGTTTTCGTGCCGATGCACTATGAGAAGAACTACGCTTATCCTTTGGTCGTTTGGTTACATTCAGCGGATCAGGATGCCAGCGAAGTCCATGAGGTTATGCCTCGTATCAGTATGAGAAATTATGTGGGGGTCGCTCCGGAGATTTGCTCCAAAGATGATCCTTGGCGGCAAGACGGTACATCGATAAATAGAACGCATGATGCTGTCATTGCGGCCGTCGATCAAGCACGATCACGCTTCAACATCAATCCGCAGCGTATCTTTCTTGCCGGTTTTGGCGTGGGGGCAACGATGGCATTTCGCGTCGCATTGGAGCGTCCTGAACTATTTGCCGGAGTGCTTGCGATGAACGGACCTTTGCCCAGTGTTGGAACGCCTCTTAGCCAGTGGGAACGTGCAAGAAAACTGCCCGTCTTTTGGGCTCAGTGCCGAAAGTCGGATCAGTTTGATCAGCAACAGTTGTGTCGGCAATTACGTTTGCTTCATATCGCAGGGTTTTCACTAACGCTTCGTCAGTATCCAGGCGGCGACAAGATCTCAGATGTATTGCTTGGCGACGTCAATCGCTGGATCATGGAAAGCGTAAATGCGAAACCAAGCAACAAACCGCCGCAAGCGAAGTGATCACGCTCCGTGAAATTAGGCGCTTCGATATTTCACGGAGTGAAATACGACTTTCTTTGTTGGACGCTAAGCAGCATCGAACAGGGCGTCAACATAAGCTGCGACATCGAACTTAGCAAAATCATCGGGAGTCTCACCAAGGCCCACGAACTTTACGGGCAGCCCAAACTCCTGCCGGATTGGAATGGCGACGCCACCCTTTGCCGATCCGTCGAGCTTCGCCAACACAATTCCTGTACAGCCGGCCGCTTCTCCAAAACCTCTGGCTTGTGAGATCGCATTTTGACCGGCCGTAGAATCTAAAACGAGAAGAACTTCGTGCGGCGCATCTGCGGATACTTTTTGCATCACCCGCCGAATACGTCCCAGTTCATCCATCAAATTGTTTTGCGTTTGCAGACGGCCGGCGGTGTCAACGATGCAGACGTCTGCTTCGGCCTTGATCGCCGCATCAACCGCTTTGTAGGCAACGCTCGCGGGATCGCTGCCTTGGCGGCCGGTGATAATTTCGGCGTCCATACGATCGGCCCAGATGGTCAGTTGTTCGACCGCAGCAGCGCGGAAGGTGTCGCCGGCACCCAACACAACGCTTTTGCCTTGCTGCTTGAACAGGTTTACCAGTTTCGCGATCGATGTCGTTTTCCCAGCTCCATTAACTCCGACCACCATGATAACGGTGGTACCAGAGTCCGCAAAATTGATGTCGGCGTTCTCCTGTTGCATGATTTCACTGATTGTTTCTTTTGCAGAATCGATCAATTGCGTCAGCGTCATTTTTCGAGCGCGATACTTTGATTTAATGTCGTCGCGGATCTTTGCGGCAGGACCGTTGCCCATATCCGTCTTGATGAAGTAAGCGTAAAGTTCATCCAAGAATTGATCGTCAACCAAACGTCCTTCGTCTTTGACAAGGTCACGGATGTCGGTGTTGAGCACCTCCATCGTTTTTCTCATGGCTTGCTTGATGCCGCCGAACAAGCCCTTTTTATCCGCCGAGGGGTGGGGAGGGGTGGAGTCGCCCGCAGCCTCGTTTTGAGGTTCCGGCGAATTCGTGTTTTCAAGTTTCTTGTCGGATGATCCGAATGGGTTCCAGCGTGCCATAGCAGTCGTCTTAATTTAAGTAGGCGGAGTGGAGTGACTTATTGTGGTTGGTCGGTCGGGGGCTCTGGAGAGGAAGTCACTCCGGAGGAAGTCCCTGCGGCAGATTGGTCATCGTTTACCTTACTACGCTTCAACAAACGATCCAGCACGCCGTTTACGAATTGAGCCGATTGGTCGGTGCCGTAGCGGCGCGCCAATTCAATCGCTTCGTTGATTACCACCGGAGGGGGCGTGTCAGTATGCAGAAGCTCGTAGGCTCCCAAACGCAGGACGTTGCGATCGGTCGCCGCCATACGAGACAGACGCCAATTGTCTGCGGTTTTTGAAAGTTTTTCGTCCAAGTCGTCACGATTTTGTCGGACCCCGATGATGAGTCCATCTGCGAATTTGATGAGTTCTTGATTGTTCCTCAAACGAGAATTTACGAATCGGATCTTTACATCATCGGGTTGCGATGGATTAAGATCATCTTGGTAGAGGATCTGAAGAACAATCGCTCGGGCGCGGCTGCGACGTGACATAAACGGTTCGTGCGGGACAAGGAAAAACGAAAAAGGTGGTCAACAAAGGTGCGTTGCGTAAAACACGTTCGCAAGAGCGGCAGACTCACAGGCGTACATCTTACGCGATGACGAGGGAAATCGAAAATAGGGAACGGCGTCAACAATCGCGAGTTATAACAAATCACGATTTGTCGGCTCCGTTTCTCAATCGTTCAGTGAAGCAAGTTCAGTGAAGACTTGGGACATGTGAACGGCCGCCTCTGCTGCTTCGACGCCTTTGTTGCCAACGGAGCCTCCGGAGCGGTCAAGAGCCTGTTGAAGCGTGTTGCACGTTAACAATCCGAAACCGATCGGAACGTCATATTCTAGTGTAAGTTGGGCGATGCCGTTGCTGATTGCCGTATTGATATGCTGGTCATGGGTGGTTTCCCCCTTGATAACGCACCCCAAAATTACGACCGCATCAAATTTTCCAGACTTCAAGACTCGCAAAGTGGCGGCCGGTAACTCCCAAGATCCAGGTGTCCAAAGAGTAACCAAGTTGGACTCGGCAACGCCCGCAGCGACCAAAGTTTTAACCGCACCCTCCAAAAGTTTGTGCGTGATGTTCTCGTAGTAATTCGAGACTACGATGGCAAAGTTTTTGTCTGCTGCCGAGGTTGTTTTTCCGGTTAGTTCTTGCATTGAAAATTACAAAGTCAGGGAAGTGTTTTTGGGCGTGGGAATCACGCGCGGAGATCAGGGCAGGGCGACTACATTGATTCGGGTTTCACCGTCATCAAGAATTCGGCATTGGTCTTCGTTTTCTTCAGACGCGTCGTCAGTTTATCCATCGCGTCGGATGGGCTCATTTCAACAAGTGCACGCCGGAGAAGACAGATCCGCTCGTACTCGTCCTCTTCGAACAAACGTTCTTCACGGCGTGTTCCCGATGCCGCGATGTCGATTGCGGGCCAGATCCTGCGTTCCACCAATCCGCGGTCGAGCACGATCTCCAGATTGCCGGTACCTTTGAATTCTTCGAAAATAACTTCGTCCATGCGACTGCCGGTATCGATCAATGCGGTCGCGAGAATTGTGAGCGAACCTCCCTCTTCAATTTTTCTTGCGGAGCCGAAGAACGACTTTGGTTTCTGCATTGCATTCGCGTCTAAGCCGCCCGAAAGCGTTTTTCCTGATTGTGGACATTCAGAGTTCCAAGCTCGTCCCAGTCGCGTGATTGAATCAAGGAAGATGATAACATCGGTGCCAGCTTCTACCATTCGTTTGGCTTTTTCCAAAACCATTTCGGTGACCTGGATGTGACGTGATGCTGGTTCATCGAAAGTTGAACTGATCACTTCGCAGCGATCGCCTTTGACCTCGCGCTCCATATCGGTGACTTCTTCGGGGCGTTCATCGATCAACAACATGATGACGTAGGCATTGGGATGGTTTTTTAACGTGGCACACGCCATTCGTTGCATCAATACCGTTTTGCCCGTTCGAGGTGGAGCAACGATCAGTCCACGTTGCCCAAATCCGATCGGCGTCATCATGTCGATGATGCGTGTGGAGGCGTCTTTTGGGTCATGCTCAAGACGAATTCGTTCGTTGGGATGCAACGGTGTCAAATCGTCAAAGCTGGTCCGACGCGAGTTGTCCTCGGGCGAATAGCCGTTGATCGATTCGACTCGTAGCAACGCAAAATAGCGTTCGTTTTCTTTTGGTGGGCGAATTTGACCTCGGACAACGGCTCCGTTGCGAAGGTTGAACTTCCTGATTTGGCTGGGGGAAACGTAGATGTCGTCGGGACAACTGAGGTAGTGATAATCTGGGCTGCGTAGAAAACCAAAACCATCAGGTAGGATCTGCAACGTGCCTTCACCAATCATTAGCCCTTGGCGTTTGATCTGATGTTTAAGAATCGTCGAAACCAACTCGTGTTTTTCGAGGTCGTCGAAGTCTTGCAATCCAACGTTCAATGCATGAATGCGTAGTTCTTCAATCGGCATTTTTTGCAATTGATCTACGTTAATTGCCTTTTCGGCACTGGCGCTTGATTCCTTGGATACCTGCGAAGGCGAACTTTCACGCGAGATTGTTTCGGCTAAAGATATCGGTTCGCCGGAACGCTCAATCTCTTTCAGCCGTTGGCTGACTTCGGGTTCTAAGTCTCCATTGTCGCTTCGGCGTCGATTGGCCCCAGAATTGGCACTACGCGCCTTGGAATTTCGAGCGTCTGTCATTTTTCTTTCCTTCAACTAGCAATATTCAGGTGGGGAATGCCAGTGTTTTTCTACATCACGTTTAAAATTCGCTCGATCAGTCGCGCAGTTGCCACGTCTTCCAAAGTGACCGTACTTGCTCCCGCGTTTGGTCTGCCGATCCTGAATTATCGATCTCATCACTAGCAAATTTGCGCTTTTGTTCCAGCGAAAGTTGCTGCCGCTCCCGGCGTTGCAATTCTCCCACTGGCCAGCCGCGCAATGTGACTCGCTGTTGTCGAATTTTCAAATCGGCATGAACAAACACGATGCGGTCGCAAAAGCGATCCCATTGCGCTTTGAACATAACCGGTGCATCTAAAACTACCGCCTGTGCCGAACTTGATGATTCAATCTCCAGAAATCGGATTCTCATCCATTTCCCAATTTCCGGGTGGGTGATTGATTCAAGCAATTTCAGTTCTTTAGATGGTGCATCAGAATCCTTGGGGAAAACGATTGTCGCCAAAGCTCGCCGATCGACCTGACCGTCGACGATTACTTGAACTCCAAAAGCCTCTCGGATGCGCTTGACCGTCTCGGGCAGGTTCAGCACTTTGTGGCCAATTAAATCTGCGTCGACAATCTCACTACCTAACTCGGCGAAACACGTGGCGACAAAACTTTTGCCGCTTGCGATTCCACCCGTTAGACCAATAACCAACATCTAATCTTTTTTTATAGTAGTAGGGCGTAATAACAGCTGTCGCGATCGGTTTTATGGTTGGCCTAATCAGCTGAAACCAAATAATCCAAAGCGTTGGTTGCAATCACTTGATACCCGTTGCCATGTTCGTCGAGTGACGTTTTTCTAAGTCGTCACTCGGCTGTTCAAACTGGTTGTTGATGGTGATTTATTGGCTATGAGGTATCCAATATCATCAAACCATCAACCTTTGGAAGCCTCAGGAAATCGCGATTGATCACTGAAGCGACCGGTAATTTAAAACGGTAACAGAAATGCACCGCCGTCTCACCTTATAGAATAGTCATTTTGCCCCCCTTTGCATACGGATTATCCCGTAAAAGTAGTATTCGATTGATTTTTATCGTGAGTTATATAGCCATATTCGCGCTGGATGTGCTGACATACCAACGGTTGCGACGCAGACTCTGCCAACAAAAACGCCCGCCACCGAGTGACTATCTGACCGCCCAAGCCTTGAGGGTGTCGGCAAGTGCGGCTGGCGAATGCGATAATGCGAAGGCAGAGGCGTTAGAAATATCAAATAAATCTTGGCCAGATTGGCTGATGACGGTAGCCAATCCATCGGCAAAGCTTTCGGGGTTTTCAGTGTCGATAGTGATTCCCAACTTTTCTCGTTCCACCAACTCTCCCATCAATCCATAGTCCGATGAAAGCACTGGGATTTCAGCTAGAGCCGCGCGAATCAAAGCCGAACTCATTCCCATATGTCTTTGATAGGTGGTTAACGCAACATCAGCAAGTTCGTAGAAACGCTGAACAATGGTGTCTGAAACGTACTCGTTTTTCAACACAATTTGGATAGGAGTGGCTTGGCGGAGACGCTGGACCTTTTGAATGACTTCGTCTTCTATCTCGGCGTGGAGGGTTCCAACTAACAGCAGGCATAGTTTCTTTTGCAGAGTTTCTGGCAATCGCTGAGCTGCGTCAAGCAGTTGAAGCGGCCCTTTTCGAGGATCTAAGATGCCCAAAAGCATACAGACTTTGCGATCCTGTTCGATTTTTAGATCGGAGCGAAGGTCAGAGATTTGCTCTGCCGTCGTTTGGTATCGCACGAATGAATCAGGAAGTTGCCGAACACTTGCCCGGGGGGCGAAGTTGTTGTTGATGTAGTCTACAGCCAGCGCGTCGAGTGAAAAGAGAACGTCCATTTGTTTTAGGCTAAGAAGACGCCTCACAAGAGTTTTCTTTCGCCACGCTGCCAACCTCTGTGTAAAGCTCGGGTGATAATTTTTTAAGGCGTCGTAGTGAAATGTAGGGCGAAAGTAGATGCACGAAACGGGGCAGGGTGATGCTTGACCTATCAACATCGGTAATTGAAAATGGTCTGAGTACATCAGCACACCGCGATCAACTTTTAGCTGCGCTGCATATTTGCAGTACAGTTTCCAACCGTTGAAAATTCGCCTTACGCGGCCGTTAAGCTCACCGTTCTCCAGTTGCGTGATGGCGTGAATCTGTACAGCGTCCGTTTGCAAGGACTCGATTTGTTCAATAACGTCTGCGTGTTTTTGAAAAAACTCAGGAGTAACGACAAAATGAATCTGATGGGGGGCTAAATTCTCCGACCATTGCTGAGCGAAATTGCGAATGTAACTCGCATGGTGACCACCCGTTTCAATTTCAAATGCCAGCATTCGTTGCAGACTGTTCTTTGTCGTACTAGAGGCGAGCGGCAATTTTTGGTCGAGTGTTTCTATATTCATCAGGACTTATTTATTTGGTACTCAAGAGAAACTGAATGAGAAGATTGCGGTAGGAAATAAATAGGCGGGGAAGGTCTATAATTTAACGAGGAAAATTTAGGCAGCTCAATCGCGGGTCACCTAACGCTTTCACCACCCTACGGTAGTAGTATAAATCTTAAGCACAGAGTCAACACGCGGATTGGTTCTGCATCGGAAGTAAATTCGTTAATCGAAGTATGCTTGAGAAATGAGTTGGATTCAATGAATAAACGTGAGGCCTTTAATATTTACAGCCGACAAAATACGGGGTTGTGCTTGCAACGGGAGAGCACACGGCAAACCGCACCGATGGGATGATTGGATGCCCTAATCGCGAATAAAGTGTTTAGTTTTAAGAGTGCGCCAGCAAATTTTCTGAAATTCCCCGAATAATCGGACTTTGCCACATAAGATAGCGGCAGAATCTGGCAAGTGTCGTTTAGAAGGCTTGTCTAGGTGCGTCTATTAATCAGACTAACTTGAATGAGAACATCGTTGTGGTCGTATTAACTGCGCAACTACCTAAATTTGAGTGCCGCTTTCAATAGGATATCAGATTGAAGATTCTGGTCTGTCATAATTACTACAAGGTTCGCGGGGGCGAGGATCAGTGCTTCGAGGATGAAATTGCGCAGTTAGAAAGCAATGGCCACACGGTCATCCCTTACATTCGCAACAATGATTCGATTGACCGAAATAACCAATTAGCGGTCGCCCTGAGTACAGCATGGAATCGCAAGAGCTATCGCGAAATGCGAGGGCTACTTCGTGTACACAAGCCAGACGTGTTGCATTGCACCAACACATTTCCATTAATATCGCCTTCGGTTTATTATGCTGCCGAAGTTCAAAGCACGCCCGTCGTTCAGGCCTTGCACAATTTCCGCCTTCTTTGCCCCGATGCTTTCTTGTGTCGCGACAGCAAGGTTTGCGAGAAGTGCCTCAAAAAGAAATTTGCGTGGCCTGCGATTCAACATAAATGTTACCGAGGCAGTCGCGCCGGTAGTTTTGCCGTCTCCTCAATGCTGGCCGCTCACCGTTTGATGGGAACGTGGAAGAACAAAATCCACTTGTACTACACCCTGACCGAATTCTCAAAAAGCAAATTGCTTAACTTGGGAATTCAATCCGATCGAATTGTAGTGAAACCGAATTGTGTTCATCCAGATCCAGGGGTAGGGCAGGGCGATCAAAATTTTGCTCTCTTTGCCGGAAGGTTATCCGATGAAAAAGGTATCTATGCGTTGATCGACGCATGGAATTCGCATAGTCCCAACATTCCGCTGAAAATCATAGGTGATGGACCTTTGGCTGGTGAGGTCAAAGCGGCCGCCGAAGCCAACCCACTGATTGAGTGGCTGGGACGCTTACCCTTCACCGAAGTCCTGAGTTTGATGGGCCAAGCGAAAGTCGTCGTCGTACCCTCTGTTTTTTACGAAACGTTTGGTCGCATCATTATTGAAGCTTACTCCAGCGGAACTCCTGTGGTGGCGTCACGGATTGGTGCGATGCAGGAATTAATTCTGCACGGAGAAACGGGATTCTTTTTCGAACCAGGTAATTCGGAAGATTTAATGGCCAAGGTGAAGGCCGTTCTTTCCGACGAGACCGCTAGACAGAAAATGAGGACGGCGGCACGTTTGGGATTCGAGGCCAAGTACACGTTTGATCATAATTTCCAAATCCTGTTGGACATCTACGAACAAGCCATCGTCAATGCGGGATATGACGAGGATCGCATTGCTGAAATTAAGCAATCTAAAGCGGCACGGAGCTCGGCGGTTGCGGCGCGTTCTCCCTTATAGTATTTCGTCGACTATTCAGATCTAACCTCGCTTCGTTATGTAAGGGCAGGGCAGTGGATGCAGTAAAATCGAAGGAGAGCCGGCCCCGTACTTAAAAGCATCCTTCGGTCACCAAGCAGACTCCACCTCAAGTTTTTCTGCATCCATTTCGGTTTGGTTGTGCGGAATATGCCTGCTTCCGGTTAGTCCTCCGGCGTCTAAAATTAAGTCGAGCGGATTTGCTCAAATCAATCGTACATTTTTGAAAGTTCAATTCGTATTCGGGCCCACCGTGTTCAATGTTTTCTACTTGCAACTAGATACATCACTTGAGCATTCTCTGCCTAACGACAGAGAATAAGCCCTTGTGGATTCTCAGATCCGATGGCATTGCGGAGCGATTGCTTCAGCACGCCATAAAATTAGGAAGTAAAGGATGATTGTAATTGCTGGAACGATTTGGATCCCGGCGGAACATCGTGAAAAGATATTGAATTGCTTGGTTCGACTGCGAAAGAACTCGCTCCAACACGACGAAGGCATCGCTGCCTTTCGATTCGGGATCGACTTGGAACAGGATGACCTTTTGCATGTCTACGAAGAATGGGAATCGACCGAAGCACTGAAAGACCATATGCAGAAGCAGCACATGGATGAGTTTCGCAATTTAAAAAACGAATTGCAATTGGAAACGGACGGGTTCAGTCGATGGCGCGCAGATGAGTTGGGCCAATTCTGAACAACGCACTCGTCTCAAGCTCGCCAATATTTCAACGGCCACACGGCCTGAAGGGATTCAGCTCCAGCCTGTGTGCTTAGCTGGTGATTTCAGCGGAGGAACCTGAAGTGTCCGTCCCTCCAGAATTTCGGCGACTGCAGGAAGCGGAACTGACACTTCGAAGCCGGGTTGTAACGGTTGTGGACGAATCAGATAAAATCCACCTGGAACAAGGAACGTGTACGGATCATTGGTGGGATTAAGGCGCGCGACTTCGGTTTGGTGATCGCCGGCGATTTTAATCAGCGCACCCTTCACACCGTGTCGATTTTCAACTTCGACTCGCACCATCGCCCGGTAAAGCAAAACCACCGACGCCGTTTTTTCTCCGTCGCATCCGGCGTTGGTCATCAGAGAGACGATCACATCCGTCGCCTCTACGGCGAGCTCAAACCAAAACGGAAATCGCGCGAATCAAGCAGGGGAGTGTATTTGAAAACAGATTAAAACGCGTGACTAAGCAATGCAAAGAACGTCCGATGACGATCCTCCAATAGACCGAGAAACCCCGTAAAAAACCACTACCCTCAACGTCCGATAATGTTTCTTATGTTCGGTTAGGGCCCTGTTTTTCCTTAAGTTTAGCGATTTCTTGATCTCGTGATGGCCTTCGGTAAATCATAGTCGTAGTGCCTAGTGGTCAAACCGATTCGCCTTGCTTAGCCAGTGCACTTAAGTTTCAAATATGGACGGGAGGTCGTGGCTCTTCCCGAGACCTCCCGAGGGTTTAGCCGTTGAAACTATTGCGGCTGCACATTGGATTCGTACGCTCGGCGTAGCATCTCTGCTGTTGTTTCAGCGCCGCGTTGGATCAGATCTTTGGCGTTGATCGTCGTGTTAATTTCTGGCCATCCGTTTTGTCCCGTTGTGATTCTCTGCTGACCTTGTTGCTGCTGACCGAGGCCATTTTGGGTTGGTTGCTGATAAATCTGACCGTTGTTCTGATTCGTCTGCGGCTGGGTGTTTTGATTCCCATATTGCTGATTGCCAAATCCCGTGCTGTAAAAGTTCCCGTTGTTCTCCTGAGTTGGGTTGTTGGGAGCATTTTGAGAGTAGGGCGTGTTACGGTTGTAATTTTGATTCGTTTGGGGCGTCTGATTGGTCGCTGTGCGATTGAACCCAAATCCAGTGTCGCTGGATTGCTGAGTCGTCGGCGTTTGAAATTGACCAGTTTGAAATTGACCTGGATAGCGGCTCGTCGTCGGTTGGGTTTGCGTCGTTGCGTTCAAAAAACCACCGCCGACTTGGGTTGGGGCCGTGCCCGGATTCCCTTGGAAGCCAATGTTTTGGTTCACTTGAAAGCCACCCGTGTGAAAGCCGCCAGTACTGGGAGTAGTGTCATTTTTGTTGGAATTAAATAGTGGTTGTTTCGTCGGCGTCGGGCCGATCGCTTGATCGAATCCTTGAATGTGCGGTTGGAGATACGGAGCCAATTCGCCGGGCGTGAAGCGCGCAAATTGACGAATGCCGCTGACCACGTAGTGGCCGGACTTTGAGTTGTGAACCATGTTGCTGGTTGAATCAAACAAAGACACTGCAAAGACGGTGGCTAACATGCAGAGAATTCCGCCTTTGATAGCTCCCAAAATCGCGCCGGCCTGACGATCAAAACCGCCCATGTTCATCTTCTTGATACTGCGGCTGAACGAAGCAAACACCGTCCAAACGACCAGGGAAGTTCCGAGGAACAAAATCAACATCGCCGCGAACTGATTCCAAGGCTCTTGAGCCGAGATTAAAGCGGCGACTGGTCTGCGGAAGTTCAACGCGACGAAATAACTGAGCACGATCGACAATAGCGACGCGACTTGCCATGCAAGTCCTTTTCGAAATCCGAATATGACTGCGCCGAAAAATATAATCACCATCACAATGTCGTAGACTGACATGCTCGCGCTCCTTCTAAGGTGGGCCAAAACTCATTCCGCGAAGTTGAAGCCGACAAAATCGTCGAAGTATCAAATCGCGGTTGCGAATTAGAGAGGAATCTGAATATCGCTTCAACTGCGATTCAAGTTTCAATTCCCGCGCACTAATTCTTACGTGGCGTTACGCGAAGAGTATTGTCGGGTTCGAGGGAAAATTCGAAAACAGCTAGCAGAAATTTCGAACCACCCTGCCCTGTCTTCGTATTGCCCCTGAAGTTTCAATTGCTATGGCATGATGGAACGAATTTTGAAATAGTTAGCATGGCCGTCACGGTTGACGATGGCTCAAGGAAGGGAATCATGGCAAATTTTCA
>ENA-ORXT01000652-ORXT01000652.1-marine-metagenome-genome-assembly--contig:-NODE-652-length-53171-cov-11.267620_pt1 | contig 53171 bp, 31 predicted proteins | sample MGYA00237868_ERZ511482 | MGnify/ENA metagenome assembly ERZ511482
ATATGTTCTTCAATCAGAGTGGTATTCTATCTCATCATATACTGTGCTCTGCAGAAGAGATATTGCTGCATTTGTATTACATAAATTTTACTCTGACTTGTTGCACAAGAGCCGAATAGATTCATAGCTAACGATCACACCCCGTTCTGCCATTAAATCTTCTATATCTCTTATGCTAAGACTGAAAAGATGAAAAAGCCCCACAGCGTACTGGATGATGTCAGGTAGAAATTGGTGTCTTTTGTACAATGCTGTCGCTTTTCTCTTTTAGTATTTGTCGCTTAACAACGTTAACTTGTCAGTATGCGATGGCTTAATCGTCACTGCAGGCACCGGCTACCCAAACGAAGCCAATGTCACCTATTTATATTATCGTTCAATAGACGCATGTGTTCCTGACAATCAGTTCCGACAACGTGATCCGGTTTTGCGCACCGCTAAATATTCTAATAGTTCGTAAATAACACTGCAGCCTCAACCACTAATTCTATCGGCTGTGCAATATCGACAACTACACCGGCTTCATCACGGCCCAAAGGCTCTAGCAAACTCAATTGACTATCAAGCAGACTTGTTGGCATAAAGTGCTTAGCTCGAGCGGACATACGCCTCGCTATCACATCTCCACTGCCATGCAAATGAATGAAGCCAATAGGCACCCCCGCGGTTTCCAAAAGAAATTGACGATACGAACGTCGCAATGCTGAGCAACTAACTACCACGGGGGCTGGTGTGTTTTTCATAGCACCGGAAACTCGTTTCAACCACGGCCAACGGTCCTCATCACTTAACGATTCTCCACGCCGCATTTTTTCGATGTTTTCGATATCATGTAAGTCATCCGCTTCAATCATCGTGGCATCAATCTTTTCTGCCATGAGCCTGGCAATCGTGCTTTTGCCACATCCCGAAACCCCCATTACGACAAAGTGATGCATGCTAAAGCGATGCCGTAATACCACCATCAACGTAGAGAGTATGACCGTTTACAAAGCTCGAAGCCTTGGAGGACAAAAATATGCAGGCACCAACCAATTCTTCCACATTCCCCCAACGACCGGCAGGAGTACGTTTTTCTAACCATTCAGAAAATGTAGCGTTTGCCACTAATTCTGCATTCAATGGCGTATCGAAATACCCAGGAGCCAAAGCATTGCATTGCAAGCCATATTTTGCCCAATCAGTAGCCATACCTTTCGTTAAATTACCAACAGCACCTTTAGTGGCTGTATACGGTGCAATACCAGGACGGGCCAACGCCGTTTGAACGCTGGCTATATTGATAATTTTGCCTTCACTACGATCAATCATATGTTTACCTACGGCCTGAGACACATGAAAAACACCCGCTATATTAGTTTGCAGTAGCATCTCAAATGCCGCGGGGGAAAACTCTTCTAATGGGCCTCTGTGTTGCATACCTGCGTTGTTAATCAAGATATCAATTCGCGTACCCTCCGCCTCTAATTGATTAACTGCTTGTTGAACAGCAGCATGATCGGTAACATCAAATACACAGGTTTTAACAGAAGCACCGTCTGAATCTAGAGACTCGGCAGCTGCCCTGATTTTTTCCTCATTCCGTCCATTTAATACAATGCTGGCACCCGCGCTAATCAAACCTTTGGCAAGCGCATAACCAATACCTTGTGAGGAGCCGGTTATCAGAGCTGTTTTACCACTCAAATTAAAAAGATCCATAACTTATTGATGTCCGTCAATTGTAAGCGTAGAATGTTACCGGTAACAATAGGTAATTTCCAGTCATTTCTCAATAATATAAATTAGCGAATCCAGTAAATGAAAGCAATTGTTGTTCATGCCGCACAAGACATCCGCATCGGATCCTATGAAGTTAGAGATCCTGGTGACGATGAAATACAGATACAGACTCTGCGCGGTGGTATTTGCGGCTCAGACCTTCACTACGTTCAGCACGGCGGCTTTGGAAGCATAAAATTACGAGAACCCATGATACTTGGGCATGAAATCTCAGCGCGAGTAATAAAGTCTGGCAAGAATGCACAAAGCCATGTCGCTGGGCAATTGATCTCGGTATCACCATCACGACCTTGCTCAACTTGTGGCTTCTGTTTACAGGGCAACCCTAACCATTGCATGAATATGCGATTTTATGGCTCTGCTATGCCTTTCCCTCACATTCAAGGTGCCTTTAGAGAAATACTAACTGTTCATAAAGATCAGTGCGCTGATGCAGAAGGACTAAGCCCTGCAGAAGCTGCAATGGCGGAGCCACTGGCGGTAACGATACATGCAGCTAATCAGGCTGGAAGTCTAGTTGGCAAACGCGTTCTTATTACCGGCTGCGGACCAATAGGCCTGCTGTGTGCTCTAGTCGCGCAGCGTGCTGGGGCAAAAGAAGTGGTTACCACCGATATAAGTGACTATCCGTTAGAGGTTGCAAAACAACTGGGCGTGGACACAACAGTCAATGTCAAGAACTCAAACAATGATGAACCCTTAAACCACTACTACACGGACAAAGGTTATTTCGACACGCTATTTGAATGCACCGGTGTTAGCTCCGCACTAGCACAAGCAATTCCAGCGTTGAGACCGCGTGGGGTTATCGTGCAACTAGGCTTAGGTGGTGATATGAACTTACCGGTTCAAGCTATAACAGCGAAAGAACTGGAACTTCGCGGCTCATTCAGATTTCACGAGGAGTTTTTTACAGGTGTCTCATGGATGAAATCTAAAAAAATCGATGTCAAGCCACTCATTACGCATACGGTAGCGTTAGATCAAATGAAAGAGGCATTTGCACTAGCAACCGACCGGACTGTAGCGCTGAAAGTTCAATTGGCATTCGATTGAATGCGTAAACTATTTCACTAATCGAGTGCTGTCACGCATGCTAAGAGAGACATCTATCTGAAATCTTTTTTGTTCCTTGGGCTGGTCTTCATCATTGTTGAGTAACCGGATAACAAGACCCGCTGCAACTCTACCTACCTCAGCAGGGTCGACTTTCACGGTTGTTATTGGTGGCAGCGCGTAACGGGATACTTCAAAGTTTCCAAATCCTGCCACCCCTACATCATTAGGCACCTGGATACCGCGTTCTTGCAGTGCTCTTAGCACACCAAAAGCAGGTGAATCTGATACACAAAACACACAGTCGATGTCTTTGTAATAGTCATTAAGATGTGTACCAATAAAATGACCATCTTTGATAGACATAGGTGGCGTACCAAATCGGATCATCCGGTGCGGAGACAGACCAGCAACTTCCATGGCTTTTCTAAAGCCTGTTCGTCTTGCTGCTCCTCGCGTCCATTCATCGTTGGTTTCACATAAAAAAGCAATATTTCTATACCCTAACTCTATGAGTTTTTCAGTCATCATAAATGAGGCTTCTTCGTTCGAGAAACCCACGGTATACCCAATCGGCTTGGCCGGCGTTTCCCAAAGCTCAACAACTGGAATTTGTGCTTTTTTCAACAACCTGATGGTTCTAGGAGTATGCCCATCAAAAGGTAAGGCGATAGCCTCTGGCCGACGTTTCAACATACTCTCAACTAACTCTTCCTCCCGCACCATTGAATAGTCCGTGTGGCCGAGCAGGATTTGCATTCCCGTGTTTTCAAGATTTTCAGTAAGAGACTGAACCATCTTGGCGTAGTGAACGTTATTCAACGATGGCACTAAAGCTGCCACAAACCCTGAGCGCTTTGTTGACAAACTACCGGCCATTTGATCTGGCACATAGTTCATTTTTTCAACGATTTTTAATATGCGTTCTTTGGTGCCTTCCGACACACTACCGTCTGCTCGCATTGCACGAGAAACTGTCATCCTGGATACACCCGCAGCCTTAGCTACATCCTCCATGGTGACCGGATTTGTTTTACCTCGGCCACTCATCCTAACCCTTCTCCAATAACTAGAATGGGCGCAAGACTACCATAACAACAATGGGGGGTTGTAATTCCCAGACTAACTTTCAAATGTGTCGGAACTTCTCAAGCCAACCGAGTCCCTCCTCAACGGAACTGCCGCGTGGCTTATACTCTGCCCCAATAAAGCCCCGATAACCGAGCTTCACTAGATTCTCTAATACAAACGGATAATTCACTTCGCCAACATCTGGCTCGCCTCGATCATGTACAGCCGATATTTGCACATGACCGATATAACCAATGTAGTTCTGAAGTAGCGTTACTAAATCACCTTGCACGATTTGAGTGTGAAAGACATCAAACATGATTTTCAGATTGTCTTCTGCCACTGAGTCAACAATAGCCGCTGCGTGTTCTATGCTACTAAGATGGTAGTCGGCAACCGCTCGCGGATTCAACGGTTCGATCAGAATAGTTTTGCCATCTTTCGCTGCCTGCTGACAGGCGTAGCGCAAATTCTCTCGATAAACTAAATCCGATGTTTTAGTATCCGTACTTTTACCCGCCACAACATTGATATTGGAGGCACCGACAACAGTTGCATACTCTATTGCCTGATCAATGTACTGCCTTGCTAATTCTTCCTTTCCCTCTACCGCTGCAACACCAAAATAGGAATCACCTGGCGGGCTCAACAAGGTATTGAGTCCTATCATGGGGATGTCGTTAATCTTAAGCAGATCGGCTATTTCCTTAGCTGGATACTCGTAGGGGAAATGACACTCTACACCATCAAAACCCGCTTTCTTGGCGGCTACAATTCTTTCGGACAGCGTCAAGTCAGACCAAAGAAAGCCAATGTTTGCCGAATACTCAAGATTCATACCCTAACGACCTTTAACTAAATAAACCGAAGATAATTAGGAGATGGAATCTCGTATTCGTACCCTGTAGTACGCACCAACCCTGATTCTATGTCCCGGTGAAACAAATTAATCGTAGACGTATCTTGGTTTGCGATTAAAACCGCTTTTCCGCAAGGTGTGATGGAAAAATGTCGAGGGAACTTACCGCCCGTGGGAACAAGACCAATACGCTCCAGCTGACCATCGTCTAGCACTTTAAAAATCGCCAATGAGTTATCCCCACGATTTGACACATACAAAAATCTAGAGTCTGGTGACAGCTTTATCTCTGAAACATAAGATACCTGCTCTCGATTCTCGAGCGTAGAGACATATTGAACAGGTACTAAGCGGCGTTTTTCCTGCTCAGGATCTGATGCATCCAATGTGGCAACACACACCGTATTGAACAATTCATTTGATACATAACAGATGTCCATGTTTGGATGCATAACCATGTGCCTAGGCCCGGAACCTGCCTCAAACTCTATATGTGTATCCGGCTCTAATACCTTCTTAATGGGATCGTAACGATACTGAAATATGGCATTTTCGCCTAGGTCAGGGATAAAAACCCAATCTTTCCAAAAATGTGCGCAATGCGCATGAGGCCCAACCTGACGATTTGTCCAGTGATCTTCTCTATGCGTCACTTGACGCCACGTGCCCTCTTCTCTGTAATGCTGTTTGAAGCTTTGTAACACCTCGCCAAGCTGCCCCGCTTCATCGACGTGAACGACGTCGACGATGGCATCCCAGTAATTGATCACTATGGCAACATCTTTCTGCGGAGACAGGGCCAAGTAGCAGGTAGACTTGCCCGACGCACTAAAGGATTTTACGAGCGATAATGAGGAATTCTCACCAACACTGTATTGCAATACATCACCCGTATCTTGAATGGTCTCGACAATGGCGTACAGCAGCTTACCATTGCTATGTGGAATTAACACTGCAGGGTTCAATGCCTCTACGACCTCACGCTCTACCAACTCCCCATCTTTGGTAAGTGTCATACCGTATATACCCTTACCCGAGGAAGGTGCATGAGGTTGATGTGCTAGCGCATCCAAATCAGTGTAGGTGCCGACAAGTAATGGATACTCTTGATCGAGCGCTATTTTCGCTGTTGTCACTACTTTCTCCGTGATTCTATTTTTTGTTGTTTGTTTATATCAACCGCGCCCAACAAACGGCATGTCGTTAGCCATTACCGTCATGTTCAAAACGTTGGCCTCCTGGGGTACGCTGAGCATATATAAAATGGCGTCACACACTGGCTTAACTGGGATAGTAGGCTCGGCTAGAGTAGTACCATTAGCTTGCAATACGCCTTGCGCCATCTGATCACCCATTTTTGATGTGACGTTACCCAGGTCTATTTGGCTACAACTAATTCCAAATTGACGACCATCCAAAGACAGGCATTTTGTCAATCCAGAAATGGCATGTTTAGTACACGTGTATGGCGCTGAAAAAGGCCTTGGCGTTGTAGCTGAAACGGAGCCGTTGTTAATAATACGGCCACCATTGGCCTGCTTACGCATTTGTCCAAAAGCGGCCTGAGCGCATAGAAATGCACCGGTGAGATTAATCGAGACTACCTGATTCCAAATATCATTCGCCAGTTCGTCGATTGGCACAGCAGGCGCTGCAATCCCTGCGTTGTTAAAAAGCATATCGACTTGCCCGAACTTAGCGACAGTTTGCTTAAACAAGTCAGATACATCGGTTTGCGCACTAACATCACAGGCAACAGCCAAACCGTCAGTTTTGAACAATGCCACAGTTTCGTCAAGACTCGTCTTCGTTCTACCCGCGACCACTACATGCCAACCCTCATCACTTAACGCGATAGCGACCGCTCTACCAATACCACCACCGCCGCCTGTGATTACCGCTACTTTCTTCATCCTTGTTCCTATATTGTTTGCTGAATCAGCACAATGTTATTGAAATAGATCATCCCTTCACGGCACCTGCAGTCATTCCTGTAATTATTTGGCGAGATGCAAACAGTGTGAAAATAATGGGTGGAATTGCTAACAACATGCCTGTGGCCATAATCACCCCCCACTCAACGTTAAATTCAGACATATTGTTAACTATAAGGATTGGTACTGTTTTAGTGTCACGATCTGACAATGCCGAAGCTAAAAGATATTCGTTCCAAGCAATACGGAACGTAAATATCGCAGCAGCAGCTAATCCGGGTTTAATTAACGGAAGTACCACTTTAAAGAAAACCTGAAATGGTCCTGCTCCATCCATACGGGCAGCCTCTTCCAGCTGACGTGGAACCTGCACAATAAAGCTCTGTAAAATCCAGATTACAAACGGTAAATTCATTGCGACGTAAATTAATATTATTCCTGAATGTGTGCCTGCCAGACATAGGTCGCCTCGCCCTCCAAATTCTTCTCTAACCCACGAACCGAACCAGGAAGCTTTTGATATACAAAATTCGTTATTCCACAAACCGAACACTGGCACTAACAACACAGCGGGCGGTACCATTCGAACCATCAGCGTAGAGCCGGACACAGTGTCCCTACCCATAAACTTGAATCTAACCAATGCGTAGGCTGCCATGCAACCAATAACTAGAGTGAGCGCTGTCGATACCAAAGCAATGATTAGTGAGTTAATAAAAGCGCCACCAAACTTCAAACTGCAAAAATCGAGATGCTCAATTTCGTACGGTAAAACGTCACACAATGCAGTTTCGTAATTTTGTATGGTGGGTAGAAAAAATAGACCCGACGTACCTGAAATAATATCGACATCGAGCTTGAACGAATTGACGAACATTAGAACAATAGGCCCAACCGCCATGAGCACTAACATGACAATGATTGCGTAAAAGCCCGGATGTTGCTTTTCTGTGATGGCGCTCATTATAGTTCTTCCTCAATCGCTCTAATAGCGCGGGCAGCTCGATATTCTTGTATTCGGTTATAGACCAACATGATTATGGTGACCAGTAGTAGGATCATTAGCAGATAATTCGACATTGCTGCGGCAACACCAAGCTCTCTGAATTCAGTCGCTGTTCTAGATATTCTCAAGGCCAGTATCTCCGTGGATAGACCAGGCCCACCTTCGGTCATTACTAGGATGACCTCCAACACTTTGAATGCGTCTATTAAACGAAGTAGTCCTGTAACAATGAGCACCGGCATCATTAACGGAATTTTGATGTGCACAATCTGCTGCCAGCCTGTGGCACCATCAATACGTGCAGCTTCTAATGCAGAACGTGGTAGTGACTGTAAAGCCGCTAGCGACAATATGAATATGAACGGTGTCCACTGCCAGACATCCGCAATGATAATAGATACCAGAGCATGCTGACCGAGCCAATCCACAGACTCCAAACCCACCGACTTTAAAGAATTATTAAAGATACCCACCGTCGGGTGGTACATATATCGCCAAACCAATCCCACTACTACTGGCGCGATCATCATTGGCAATATAAAAAGTGTTCGCAAGATCGACATGCCTCGCAGTTTTCTATCGAGTAACAATGCTAGTCCGACACCTAGTACCATTTCAATACAGACCACTGAAACAGCAAACTTTAAAGTCACGCCGACACTTTCACGAAAGCTGGGGTCACTCCATAGCGTTATGTAGTTAGCAAAGCCAACATAGGTTGACTCACCCAGGGATTGACTAGGGTCCCAGTCTCTAAAACTGCCGAATACCATATACCCCAAAGGATACAAAAGAGCCAATGCCATGATAATTAGCGCTGGAGCCAAAAAGATATAGGGCGTTAGACGATTGAATGTCGCTGTACTCATAGGATCTGTTTACGGGTAGCGAGATTGATGCGATGAATTCAAAATAAACTATCGGGCACCTAGCATGCCCGATAGAACTCTTCCGAAGAGTTACTGGCTCCAGGTGTAGTAGCCAGCTTCATCCATTATTACTTTTGCACGTGACGCAACACCATCAAGCGCTTCTTGGATATCCAAGTCTTCAGTCAGAACTTTAGATAGAGTAGTACCAAGGTCTGCGTTGATTTTTCCCCAGACAGGAATGATTGGACGCCAATCTGGATCAGCGTGCTCTAAGGCTTCACCAAAGATCTTCATGTGAGGAAACTTTGCATTGACATCAGCGTCTTGATGAGTCGAAAAACGTGAGGGATTTCCACCAGCCAAAGCTACAAGCTTGTCGCCTTTCTTAGACGTCAACCATTGCATTAGCAGAAATGCTGCATCTTTGTTTTCTGCATTTTTAGGAATACCAATTCCAAACCCACCAGTTTGACTTCCACGACGCGTACCCATTGGGTGCATTGCCCAACCCACTTTTCCAACAACCTTAGACTTGCTTGGATCGTCGATTTGTCCTGCCACTACAGTAGTGTCAAGAAACATAGCTGTATCGCCAGACAGAAAAGAACCTAGTGCTTCACCAAATCCAAAGCTTGCTGCGCCTTCTGGGCCACAATCAACGATAGTTTTCAATGCGTTTGCAGCCTGTACTCCAGCAGCATTGTTTACAGTAGGATTCCAACTATCATCAAATACCCTCCCACCCAGTGGTGCAAGATGAAGCAAAAATGCGTGAGCGGCATGATGACCTGATGCTGCACGTGAGCTCAATCCACCCATACCCGGCTCTAGCTCAGGAATTTTGCAAGCAAGCTCTAGAAGTTCATCGTAGGTTTCAGGAACTTTGAGGTCATGCTTTTCGAAGATATCCTTTCTATAGCCTAGTACCGATGTTTCTGACCCATAAGGAATACCGAATAAAGATCCCGTCTTTCCTTGCAGATAACCTTTGTTGCCACCTGCAAAACCGATATTGTAAACATAACCGTCAATAAGATCATCAGCGTCATAGGAGGGATCGGACAATTTAGGGTTCATGAAATAACGAGCCAAATTTTCCAACTGATCAGCATAGACATAGTCGGCTTTTGAGAACACGACGTAGGCAACCAGATCATAGTCTCCTTCATCTTGTCCAAGTTCCAACGTTTGCCTTTCACGCATTTTTAAGTAAGGAAGTTGATCAACTTCTACTTCAATGCCGGTCTCTTTCGTAAATTCGGGCAGAATTTTTCTTACCGCATCGTAGTGTGGATGCGCTGGGAAATTCACCACCAATGTAGTGCCGGCATAGTCATCGTATGGACCTGCAACTGCCAGCCCGGTTGATAGTGCCGACGCAGCTACCATTGATGCCGTCGCTGCCCATCGCAGTGACTTAGTAATTTTCATCATTTACTCCTCCGATTGATACAACTAAAATTGATACTACTTTTAAAATAAGAAACGACTAGCGAATAGCCTCACCGTTACCCAAATCAAACAAATGTAATTCCGAGAGATCTATTCTGAATCGTAGTTTTTCACCAAGGCTGACAGGTGTGTCAGACTTGAGCTCCACCATGACCTTCTCTCCCCCGCAATCACCGATAAGTACTGATTGTGCCCCGACATACTCGGACACTACGACGTCCACCTCAATGGCATCTTCAAGATGCCCGCTTGGATCGAACGACAAGTCAGATGGCCTAATACCAACATCCACCTGTGAAGACTTTGATTTTAGTAATCGCTGCCTTATGCTTTCGTCACAGCGTATCTTGAATTTTGGGCCAACCAGATACGTGACGTCGTCGTTAACCTCAACCGTAGCACTTAGAAAATTCATGGGTGGAGTTCCTAAAAACCCAGCTACGAACTTATTGATTGGTCGCTTAAATAGCTCTTCTGGTGTGCCTTGTTGTTGTATTTTACCTGCGTGCATAACAACAATTCGATCGGCTAATGTCATCGCCTCGATCTGATCGTGGGTTACATAAATCATATTTTTATGAACACGCTGACGAAGCGTTGCAAGCTCTGCCCGCATTTGCGTGCGTAGCTTTGCATCCAGATTCGACAGAGGCTCATCGAACAAGAAGGTTGAACTATCGCGAGTTAACGCACGACCCATAGCAACCCGTTGACGCTGCCCACCTGATAGCTCTGCAGGTTTTCTGTGCAGATAATCAGTGAGGCCAAGCATTTCTGCTACAGCACCGATCTTCTCATCGATTTCTTTTTTGGGTCTTTTTTGCAGCCGAAGCGCAAATGACATGTTCTTTGCTACGTTCATGTGCGGGTATAGAGCATAGTCTTGGAAGACCATGGCAAGATCGCGCTCTTTGGGCTCAAGATGGCTCACAGCACGCCCGTCTATATAGATCTCCCCTTCGGATACAGTCTCTAACCCGGCTATCATTCTCAACGTTGTGGACTTGCCACAACCAGAAGGCCCAACGAGAACGGTGAATTCAGCGTCTTCCATTTCTAAACTAATGCCATGAAGAACTTCAATGTTCCCATAACGCTTGGTCAGATTATCTAGCTTGATTTTCGGCATAATATGTATCTGCTTCGCTCAATAAAAAGTCAGGAATAGGTACTTATCCCTCGACCTTATGTTACCGGTAACATATTTGACTAACTATACAGCCAGACTGTATTTCCACGCAAGCACTAATTAAAAATTCTATTGAGATCACCAAGTCCGAGAGCTCAGAGTTGTTACGTGTCTTCGCCGCTGAGCACCAATCAAAACCCGTAGAAAATAGGGTTTTCACGGATTATATGACCAAAGCCATATAACTGAACGCGCGCTAGAAAGGTTCAGACTGAAAATCACCGAAACGATGAAATTTATTTGGCATTTCCGATCATGCGTCAATATCGAGTTGTTTCAACGTTGCAAATACGGGTGAACGGCTGTTTACGGCGTCTTAATTCGTACACCGGATAATCGCTTTAATGTTTTAAATAGAAGCAATCATTCTATTCCTGCTGCGCTGAGTCCATGACGCAGCCGCTTGATGTGTTCGGGGTGCTTATCCAGCAATAACCTGACTATCAAATCAATCTTTAGATCATGCCCAAGCATTGCATATTCCCCAGCCGCCCATTCAGCGTCGTCGCGTTGCCCCATTAGACCGTAATTCGCAATTTGAATGCGCAAACAATATGGCGACGTCGTCATTTGATCGAGACACCTGTCTAGCGCGATAGCCGCTTCTTCATACCGATCCAAATGTAAGAGTGCATGGCCATGACCGAGAAAATACCAGTGAGGCGGCGCTGGATGGGTTGCCAGAACAGTGTTGATGATTGCTTCCGCCTCTTTGGCGTGTCCGGATAATATCTTGACGACAGCGAAATAGATCCGCGCATCATCATTGTCTGGTTGAAGCGACATTGCGATGCGCAAATGCCTTTCCGCTGCCTTTAGATCGCTTGCATTGATCGTGGAATAAATTCGTCCTATTGCGTAGTGTGCAAGCCAGAGTTCGGGGTCAAGTTCGATGGCTTTCTGCGCAAAATACAGGGCCTTTTCTTCGTCAGCCTCGACCAGAATGGACCAGGCATTCTCAAATCGTATTGCGTATACGGCTGCCAACTCCGCATAGGCGCGTGAATAATTCGGATCTAGCCTGACCGCTTCACGAAAATGCTTCTCTGCCAACAAATTTGCCTGATTCGAAAACTCGTTGGCAGCCACCCGTCCCTTTAGAATCTCCTCAAAGGCTTGCTTGCTCGGCGTTGCCGGCACCTCGATCAGCCACTCGTCACGCTCTGAAAGCGCCACTGACATGGCCCTTATCAGATTGCTAAGAACAGTCTGGTGATAGGTCAGTAAATCATCGCGCGCAACGTCGTATTTACCTGCCCAGACATGGGTGCCTTCAAGGCCGTCTATCAGTTGGACAGAAACCTGAAGCGTTTTCTTGCTGTGGTAAATTCGCCCATAAACCAGATAGCGTGCATCCAGACTTTTAGCAACGTCGCGAGGCGTTTCAACATCGTTTGCAACTGTAAAAGACGAAGCGCTCGGCAAGACGCTTACTGCCGACAGCTCCGACAACTGTATAATCAGATCTTCGGCCAGACCGATGGTCAGATAAGCGTCGTCACCGGCACTATTGAGACTTTGGAAGGGCAGAACCGCGACCAGATCTCGCAGTGGCTTGTCACTTGATTGCGCCGTGTTTTGATGTTGATCTGATCCAATACTCAGAAAAACGACGACGACCGCAATAACTGTGAGCACCAATGCCGAAGCAATGAATGGCAAAAAACGGGGCCTGGAGTGCTTGTGCACTTCTTGGAAATCCGCGTTGATACTGTAACCGCGTTTCGGAAACGTTTTAATAATCGCATGGTCGTGGTCATTCAATGCTCGTCGGATTTCAGAAACGCATTGACCTATGCTCTCATCAGACGCAGTGACATCCGGCCAGACTTCGTGGGCAATCTCGTCTTTGCTGAAAATACGTCCCGGCTCACCCAACAGCATCGCCATCATACTGGCGGATTTAGCCCGCATCGGTATTCGCTGGCCATCGGAATCAAACAAATCGCCTCGACGCAGCGTAAACAGCGCTTTGCCTAATTTGACAGATTGCCTGCTCTCATCTGCGTTCATCAAATTCCACGTGCCGAAATTGACGAGAATATCGACAGAGCTTACCGTGACAGGTCAGAATTTGCGAGCGATGTACTGATCCTGACAGTCGAATCTCGCAGGGTTCAGACAATTTTCAGGATTCTTTCAAGACATTAAGAGCTGTGTAAATCACTGTTTGTTGGCATAAAATAACCTAGAGGAAGAAACTGTGATTAGCACCAGATACCTCGTGCGCGCCGCTTGCGCCACGCAACTACTCGCCCTTTCTATATTGCCAATTATTGGCACTGCAAAAGATCAAAACTCCACCGCACTCGGCAGTGTTGCGTTTCCGACAACGTGCAGTACCCCGGCCGACGTAGCTTTTCAGAAAGGCCTCACCTTACTGCACCACATGATGTATTTGCAGGCAGAAGCCGCTTTCAACGAGGGCATAGAACAGGATGACAGCTGCGCCATGCTGCATTGGGGCGTAGCGATGAGCAACGTTCACCCCCTTTGGCCAGGACAACCGTCAACTGCTGAAACCGAACGCGGAGCAACAGCCGCTCAAGTACTGTCTAGGGCTAAGGACCTCAGCTCGGCTGAGGCAGGTCTGGTCGACTCTATTCTTGCGTTTTATGTACCAGCTGATGCATCCTATCGCGAAAGAATTGAGTTTTGGGCAGCATCTCTGAAAAGTGCATACGCAGCAACTCCGAACGACCTGGACACCGCAGCATTTTACGCATTGTCCCTGCTTGCCACCGCGCCACGTGGCGACAAAACCATGGAACAAATCAAAACAGCCGGGGCGCTACTGGACCAGCTTCATGAACAGGCACTACGCCATCCAGGTGTCATTCACTATGCAATCCATGCTTACGACAATCCAACGCTAGCCGAACGTGGCCTGCGCTATGCGCGATTGTATGATCAGATCGCCCCATCGGTTCCCCACGCGCTTCACATGCCGTCACACATATTCGTACGCCTCGGCTATTGGGACGAGACGATCGAATGGAACCGCCGCTCTGCAGACGCAGCATTGGCCCAGCCCCAAGGTGACTTGATCAGTGGCCATTACGCGCATGCGATGGACTATAGTATTTATGCGCACTTGCAGCGTGGCGATTTAGAACAGGCGCAAGTAGCTTTGGACGTGTTTCTCGGTGTTGAGAAACATCAGCCCAATTTCGGGTCCGCCTACGCTCTGGCAGCTTCGCCTGTGCGCATCCTGCTTGAGCAAGAGAAATGGGCCGAGGCCGCGGCTCTACCGGAGACAATGCATCCAGCGATCCCTTGGGAGAAGTTTCCTCAATGCGTTTCTATGAATACTTTTGCTCGTGGTATAGGTGCTATCCGCTCAGGTGACACGGAAAAAGCGTCCGATGTGCTACAAGAACTGGCTGAATTGCGTGCTGTGCTCGACGCTCGGGAACTCGGTTATTGGAAGTCTTTGACCGAAGTGCAGATGTTGAGCATCGAGGCTTGGCGTGAATTGGCCCTAGGCAATAAAGAGCTAGCAATTCAGTTGCAAACCAAGGCTGCCGACCTTGAAGACAGCGTTGGGAAATCTCCCGTAACGCCCGGCCATGTCCTTCCTGCGCGCGAGTTGCTGGGCGACCTGCTGACTGAGATAGGTAGTACAGAGGATGCACGTGCGGCCTACCAAGCAACTTTATCGCTTGCGCCAAATCGACGCCGCAGTATGCTTGCGTTGAAGTAACCTTAGACTAGGCTGGTTCCGGCACTGACCCCTAAAACACTCATCAAAGGCCGTTTCTGGTTTCGCTCTCTGGATCCCGACCGGACACGGCCGGGACGACGAGCATTCATTATTACGAATAGTAGTGTGCGGGAACGACGGTGTATGGCGGCTTCATCTCTGACCGCAACTATTTCCGGATCGGATTGGCAGTAGCTACCTTTACTGGGCGAAAATCATTCATCGTCAGCGACAGCAACGGTGCTGGGCAATCGTAAGAGTACGCAACAGATTTGTACAACGCTGGCAGTCACGAATCACGACGACAGTTACAGCGTTGCAAAGACTTTCAGTTGCACAACGCACTACCTTCAATTGACCAGATTCAAACTAATCAGTGCCTGTCCAAAAACAGGGGCTTTCAATCGCGCCACTGGTGATCGAAAAACTGATGTCGTCACGATGTACCCAATGGGAGAAATTTATCGAGAATGCTCCCATTTTCCTCTATTTTGTGTGTCTGACACTACCCAGCAGCCACGCACTAGCGTTGACCTACAGGTATGAGGCCATTTTAGGCGTGTAACAATTCGTTCTTTGCATTTTAGCCTGAACTGAATCGGGCCTTGCGCACCAGATTGTAGCTCAACACGCTCGACCAAACATACGCGCAAAATCCGTCATGACCTTTCCAGGTAGCTTTGCTCATCCCAAAGGCACGTTTAAGTTCGGATATATTACCTTCAATACCGGCACGGAAGTTTCTTAGTCTGTCGAACGTTTTCTTCTTCACGCCCATCTGGTGATAGCCCAGCCCGCAGCGCTTGTTGAACACGATTCGATCGACCCCTTTTTCGCGCACCTTTTTAACATTGTCCTGGCTGGCATAACCACCATCGGCAACGATTTCAACAGGAACGCAACCGTAATCATTTTCGATAGCATGGAGCACTGGTATGACAAGAAGCTTGTCCGAGGGATTACCTTTTTCAATGTTCAAATACGCTACAAACCCATCAGCTTGAGTCACCAGATTGATTTTGTGTCCGTACTGGGTATCTCTTTTGGCCTTGACGATTATGTCAGTATGCTCTTCAAACAAACTGACAATTTTCTCTGACGCTGGTACTTTCTCACCGTGATAAACACGGCGTTGTGTTTGATCAATTACCTTCAACAAAAGCGAGCGATAGTGTTCTGCCTTCTCCATCCACAAAGCAAGCTTCTCGGTATCAACAGCTTCTTGAGAAAGCTTTCCATAGGCCCTTGCGATTTGTTTCAAAGTGGTTGATACGCACCTGAGCAACTTTGGATAAAGTGCGTCTTTTACAGGCTTTTTTGCGTTGAATATTTGAAACGACAGTGATTTGGAGCGCTTGCGTTGATCTGTGAAACTGAGCTTTACGCCTGTCGTGCGTTGACTGGTAGCCATCATTCGACTTAACACGCGCACACCGTCATTGAGTAGCTGGCTATCCAATGGATTTGCAATGTTGCTGTCAGTCACTGTACTGTCGATTCGTAAACAATCCAGCGATACCTTTTTCTCTTCGACCCAATGCAAAATGAGCTGCTGATTGATCTGTTTCATCGTTTCAGCACTGATACGTCGCACCAGATTCTGTAAGGCCGACTTGCTCGGCGAACAAACTCCGTTCAGTCGTGCAAAGGCGCGGTAGCTGGGTGAATCCGCTAGATGAAACGCCAACTGCCGGTAGCTCACACGCAGAATATGCTTGAGTAGCATGCAACGTATGATGCTCTCCAGACTCATTCCGTAAGCACCGGTATTCTTAACGTCTTTGCTGTCGAAGTCCTTCTCCAGTATCACCAGAATAATAGGGTGCTTGTCCAACAAATCAGACAAATCCCGCAGCTTATAGGCAAGCTCGTTTTCGGCGTAAAAATCAAATATACTTGCCTGAGCATTGCGGCTTTGTCGCATGCGGAGATCCTCTTGTTTTTTAGGTGTTGTGTGGTAACTCCACCTTATCAAATTCAAGAGGATTTTTTACGTCTGGGGTTCGAAAACGATTATGTTTTCAGATGGTTATCTGTCGCTGGACAGGCACTAATCAGGGATCGATAAAAGAGTCGGAGCCCTCTATCACCCCTTGGGAGGCTGTTCGAGAATAAGCTGATCGACCGAGGACGCGATATTTTGGCGGGGCTGCCTCCAGCCATATTTCCTCGTAACGACGTCGTATAGATACAACGACTATTCACCTCAATTGACTAGAATATCTGACTCAAAATCTCACGCCCTCTCGTCGATCGTTATTCTCGGACAGCCTCTAGGTTCGGTAATGGGACTGACAAAAATACCGACGGGTGATGCTCAGCGAACTGAGTTAAAAAAATCAGGCTCCGATAAGTTAGCGGCATTGAATGAGAACAAGACAACCAAAGCCGCTCAGACAGTAGAGGCAGCAATGTGCTATTCAGTAGTGCTGCTCCGGGGACGATAGTCGTCCAGCTCGAGTTCTATCCACAGCCAGCCCAAATCCATTGATGGGCCGGGCGCTTTCGACGTGCTGTTCTCTAGGTATTTCAACCAATCCACCACGTTCTGACGTTTCTCAGGATCAGCGGCACAGGCTCGGGGGGTGTGATTGTCCAGCATCGGTATCGGCTCATCCAACGTGCGCCGATAGTGCTCCATCAAACGTCAACACGCCCGGACGTGTGGAGCGTGTCGACAAACGCAAATTCATCGCGATGCGCGACGCATTGCTCAAGGTTTTACCAAGCAAGACGCCCGGCCTCACCAGCATCACTTACTCAGTCTGGTCGTGTTCAAAAGTAAGTTATGGTCAATACAGGGCTTGATACAAGCTCAAACCCTGCGTTACGCGCGACGCGCCAGCTCGCTGTTTCGTTGGTTAACCAGAAATTCAGTGATCTTATCCGCCGGTTGTGGACGGCTGATCAAGTAACCCTGAATTTCATCGCATCCCAGCTGATTCATGATTTCCAATTGGGCGTTCGTCTCCACACCTTCGCCGACTACTCTCAGATTCAAAGCGTGCGCCATGCTGATAACAGAGCCCACCACCGCTCGGGAACGCTCACTTGACTCAACTGCATTGATAAATAAACGATCAATCTTGACGACATCAAGCGGTAAATCAGCTAACAGGGATAATGAGGTATAACCTGTACCAAAGTCGTCAATAGAGACGCTCACACCTTCCTTACGCAACCTTGCTAATGCCGATCGCGCCTGCTCAGGGTTGTCCAGCACTGAAGTTTCCGTCAATTCGATCTCAAGCTGACGCCCATCAACGCCGGCTTTCTTCAGTGCGTCTAAGGTTCCCTCAACCAGTGATTCTGCCTTGAGCTGCATGGGCGATATGTTGATGGAGACTCTAAGGTCATCAAATCCCATGGATCGCCATACAATGATCTGTTGCAAAGTGGCCTTCAGCACAAGCTGTGACAACCTGTCTATAAGGCCGTTGGCTTCGGCAACAGCAACAAAGAGTTGAGGAGATACGAATCCGCGTGTTTCATGCTTCCATCGCAGCAATGCTTCCATACCCGTAACTCTGCGCAGGGCAAGATCAAACTTTGGTTGAAACCAGATCTCGATAATGTTCATGTCGAGCGCTTCGTGTAGATCTGACTCCAGTCGGATATAGTCATCTGAAGCAGCATGCAGACGTTTTGAGGCAAACACATGGGCTACTTTGTCGGATTTAAGCAACGCCGACTGGCATGCCTCGCTCGCCTCTGTAAACAAGCTCGCTGCCTGTTGGACGCCGACGTCCTGCGATGAAATGGCAATCCCTATGGCTGCACCCACATACACTTTCTCATCGCCCAGTAGAAAAGGCTCTGAAAGCAATCGTTTCAGTCGCGTGACGACAATCATCGCGCTAGTGGTGTTGCTTAGCGACGAGAGTAACAGTCCGTATTCGTTGGATGTGATTCTTGACAAAGTGTGTTCCGTCGATAGCATAGAGACCACATCTGTGGATCGCAGACCATTCTGTAGCCTGTCGACCACAGCCACAACCAATTCATCGCACAACACATAACCGAACGTTGAGACAAGTCGTTCCAGATCGCGTAATGCAAATGACATAACACCAACAAGATTTTCATCACGGGCGGCTCGTATCAGTTCGGCATCTGTTCTTTGCAAAAAGATCGACCGTAGCGGCATGCCGGTTAACGAATCGAATTCACTGGCTTTACTGAGCTCATGATCACGCTGTTTCAGCAGCTTCTCTAGCTCCAGAACTCGGGCTTGTGCTTGGTCCGAGGCTGAAGTAATCGTGGCAGTCATCTTCGGTTTCGTCGTCACCTTCTGTACCGCTGATGGTGCTTGTTCATTCGCATTGTGGATTACCACCTGATTACGACCTCCCTCCTTGGCTCTGTATAACCCTTGGTCTGCTGCATCCACCAAAGCCGTTCCATCGGTCGCGCCACACGACAAGTCTGATACACCAAAACTTGATGACAAGGCTGGCACCGCCAGCCGATCCCCGTAGGCTAGTGCTATAACGGCAATACGTGCACGCTCAGCGACCTCTGCGGCCGCCTCAGCATCGAGTCCTGGCAGAACTAGCACGAACTCCTCGCCGCCGTAACGCCCGACGATGTCGCTATCGCGACATAATCCTTGCAGAACCTCAGCGGTGGCTCTGATGACATCGTCTCCCACTGCATGCCCGTAGTTATCGTTGACCTGCTTGAAATGATCAATGTCTGTCATAATGCACGACAACGAAAATCCTTCTATGGTTGCCCGCTTGATATGCGCATCCAGCACTTCCATAAGCGTACGACGGTTGGCAATACCCGTTAGTGGATCAGTTGTAGCCAACAGTTTCAGCTCACGATTTTTCTCATTAATGACATCCTGCGACTTACGAAGTTTGACTACCATACTGGTCAACTCCCGATTCTGGCTCTCCACCGTTGTCATATCGTCCAACGTTACCAGAACCCCTTTGCGCCCATCATCCTCATCACCGACGAATACACAACTGACCAGAAACGAGCGCACATCCCCGGATTCTGTAACCAGCGCCAAACGCTCATCGGAAATCGCTAGACCACTGTGCAACGTAGTGGACCAAGGCGCTTGCCAACCTTCCCTCTTTTGCCAGCTCCAATCGTCCAGCATTTGACCCGTTAACTCATAGGCGTCGCGATTTGCAATGCTTGCCGCCGATTGATTCGCCATCACAATACGCAGCTTTGCATCCAGAACAAGAACCCCCGCGCTGAACAGGTTCATCGCAGAGTCCACCCTTCCCGGCACTGCCCGCTTAGGGTCCAATTGAACCAAAGCGCGGCTCAAAAAGGCTGTGAATGCCACTAATGAAGAAACTGCGATAAACGCTAGAAAAATCATGTCACGCCAACGATCAGCTACGGGCTCGAAAACCACTCGCACCTCGCCCCACAGCCGATTCTCTCCATAAATTGGGACACGCAATTGCGTTGAAGTAGAGCCTGCGGCACTATCTTCGAATTGTGTCGTATCACCCAGCTTTGCCAGAACCACGCCCGTATCTCTAACAAGTGCCGCAGCGTGAACGTCATTGTTTCTCAAGACAAAACGGGACACAGTGGTCTGTATGTCGTCAAGATTACCTTTACCGGCATATGTCGATAGCTGTACCGCCAAAGCCTCAACCATCGCTTTACGTGAGTCTCTAGAAACTTCGCCTGTATCAGCTCTCAAACCGAGCAAGTCGGCCATAAAGAGTACGCTCATACTAAGCATGACCAGGCTGCTGGCCAAAATCAGCGGGCGTACGGAGGGGGCGATGTAGGACTTGTATACCCGTCTAACTAGTGGCAATCTAACCATGGTTCACATCCTGGCTATCCGGTGCATTCTTATCCGGATCGTTCGCCGCTGTCGTGCCATGCTTCAACTCATCCGGTGTGTCTTTCTCGTACCACGGTTCATCCTCATCCGATTGCGCCAAAATAGGCACTGGATCCAACGGACGCCACAAGGGGGTGGCTGTGATCGTGGCAGAGAGCAACAACCCGGACCGCAGAACCCACGTCACGATGCCAGCCGTTAGAGAGGCACCAACGACCGATGGGGCAAAGGTGATCAAAGGGCTCGACTCACTCGGTTGATCAAACATCTGGTCGATCTGACCGCGTAACGCTCGGATGGCATCCCGAAGCTCTATCGATGCAGATTGCTCGAATACCTGTAGATCAAAGCTTGCGTTCAGATCCGTGATTTCATGGTCGAGAAGCTGCTGCAGCAAGCTGCTGATGATCGGACCATTGATACGCGTTGGCGGCGGCAGGTGCACGGATCCTGACGTCTGCCCGCTTATGGCAACGGATGCTGTGGCCGTGAACAAATCCTCAGTGGCAACCGTACTCGCAGGCGTCTCCTCACTCGTGGCAACCGGCTCACTGGACCCAGTCGCTGCGTTGGAGGTTGCCTCTTGTGGGTAGGCTGATGCGAGCTCTGTGCTCATGCCGGGTTGGTTCGTTTGCGCAGTTTCCGGATTTAATATCGACGACTCATCGAGCCCGTTGCCCACCGGCTGTGCAGCTGCCAGAATGGGGTCGCTGAACGCTCTGACATCAAGCCATACGCGCGCACTGACCTGATTACCCCCTGCATCTTCTACAACGTAATCAAATGGGTCCAAACCGACAAAGAAATCGTCAGGTTCGTACACCAGCATGCCCTGAGTGTTCAGCGTCAGTGTGCCGTTCTGCGGTTGGGTAAAACTCACCAGCCTCAGAGCATCCTGTTCAGGGTCAAAATCGTTGGACAGCAGAGAAGACACGGGATCAATGACCAATCGCTGATTCTCATTGGCTTCCATAACGTCAGTTTGTGCCGTTGGCGACTCGTTAAGATCCTGGACGTTAATCACCAGTGTTTGTACAGCCGTTAGACCGCCGTTGTCGGTGACGGTCACTTCAACCCGGTAGCGCTCTTTGACTTCATGATCGGGCGGTGACACAAAACTAAGATCACCCGTGCCTGAATCAATCGTGAATGCCGATTGATCTGTGCCACCGGTTAGGCTGTAGGTTCTTGTCTCCTGTGCATCAGCATCGGTTGCAGGTACCTTGACGACCCACAGTTGATTTTCGTTCACCGAGATAGTCAGAGCCGTATCGCCATTACCCAGATCAACAACACCGCCATCGACGTCGCCACTGTCTATTACGGGAGCTTCATTGACATTGGTGACCGTTACAGCAATGGCTTGTGAGTCCGTGCCACCGTTGTCATCGGCTACCTGGACCATCACGTTGTAAACATTGTCGGCGCCGCCATCACTAGGCGTCTCGAAGTCTGGCGCCGTGTTGAACGTCAGCACACCGCTGGAACTGTTGATGGAGAACAATACAGCATCGGCATCGCCCGTTATTGAATAAACTGCTGTACCGCCATCCACGTCGGTGCTGGTCACCGTAGTCACAACCGTCTGGTTCTCAGCCGCCGAGATAGCAGCAGTCGCGCCACCGCCATCACTGTTGATCACTGGATCTTCATTGATATTGGTCATCGTGACAGTAATGGCTTGGGTGTCCGTGCCGCCACTGCCATCGGCAACCTGGACGGTCACGTCATAGACATTGTTGGCGCCGACATCAGCCGGGGTTTCAAAATCGGGTGCGGTATTGAACGTCAGTGCGCCACTCGAGCCGTCGATGGAAAACAACGCTGCATCGGCACCGCCAGTAATTGAATAGGCTGCCGTACCGCCATCCACATCAGTGCTGGTCACGGTTGTTACCGCAGTTTGATTCTCAGCAGCCGAGATTGCAGCGGTCGCACCACCGCCATCACTGCTGATCACCGGCGCTTCATTCACATTGTTGACCGTCACGGCGATGGCTTGAGTATCCGTGCCACCGTTGCCATCGTCCACCTGGACAGTCACGTCATAGACATTGTTGGTCGCTGCATCACTTGAGGTTTCAAAGTCTGGCGCGGTGTTAAAGGTCAGCGCACCACTGGTACTGTTAATACTGAACAACGTGGAATCGGTACCACCGGTGATGCTGTACGCTTGCGTATCGCTGTCATCCACATCCGTGGCTGTGACGGTCGTCACCGCTGTCTGATTCTCATCCACCGACACGGCGGCCGTCGCCGCTCCCCCATCACTGGTGATCACCGGCGCATCGTTCACCGGCGCATCGTTCACCGCCGTGATCGTCACCGTCGTACTGCCGAGAGCCTGTCCGTTACCACCGCTACCTTGCGATCCTGTATTGCCATCATCAAACGTCCAGTCAATCTGCACGCTCGTTGGCGGTGCATCGCTGCTGTTGCTATACGCAATGCTGCGCAGCGTATGGTTGACAAATTGGTTGGTAGCTGACGCGTTGAACGACAGGACCAGCGAGCCGCCGCTGTTGGTGGTGACCGTACCAATCGTTACACCGTCGTATATCAGGTTGCCTGACTCGGTCAGTGCACCGAGCAATCCGGTGGGACTGAAGACATCATCATTATCGCCCCCCCCATTGCGCATCAGCGTCAGCGATGAGCCATCGAAATTATCAGCATCTGTCAGCTCGCGATCAAAAACATTGACGTCACCATCGAGAACGACTGCCGCGCCACCTTCGGTATAGGTCGGCGATTCATCGACCAAACCGGACTGGACTACTGTTGCTACTGTGCCGTCGGCATTGAATCGCATGACCAACGTATCGTAATTGCCGGTGTATGATGCATGACCTGCCACCACAATCGTGCCGTCACTGGCCACGTCAATACCTTGAGCCGAGTTCCAATAGCGCCCTGTTTGTGGAATCAGGATACCGGCGTTATTAAAACTTGTATCCAGTGAGCCGTCGGTGTTGTAGCGGATGATTCCCCAGTCAGTCTGGCCAGCGCCCAGGTCGACGAATCCGGCCACCAATAACTTGCCATCGGCTTGCTGCACGATGTCCTGTGCACCGTTGTACCAGTTCGCGCCATCCGGCACGAAGGTCCTCAACGCGCCGTCGCCTGCGAACGTTGTGTCCAACGCACCGCTACTGGTAAATCTAGCCACGCCGAATGCGGATCTCTCGCCACGCGGCAAAGCTGAATCATCGCTAAACCCGACGATTACGATACTACCGTCGCTTTGAACGATGATTGAAGTTCCGTAGGAAAAGGTGCCGTCAAAGTTTGTGATGTTCACGCCGTCGGTATCAAAGCTGGTATCCAGTACACCAGTGGTCGTTAGTCGCGCAACAAAGGCATCACTGCCTTGTATGCCGGTCACCACGATTCGATCACTGCTGTCTACTGCGATCGAATAGGCATCTTCGCTAGCTCCCAGATCAATGTTGGCGATACCGCCTGTACCAAATCCGGCATCAAGCGAACCGTCGGTCCCATTGAGCCGAGCGACAACCAGATTATTGGTGGAGGTACTACCCGTGACCAGCAGCTTGCCATCGGACTGGATCACGATTTCGTAGCCGGTTTCGCTTCCACCGAGGTCTACATACACTCGACCGGCCGTGCCAAAGCCACTGTCCACGGATCCATCGCTGTTTAGCCGCAACAGCGCGAAGTCTCCATTGCTACCGTTGTAAGCATACCCACCAACAACAATCTTTCCGTCTGGCTGTTCCAGGATCGAATACGCTTCGTCACTGGATGACCCAAACTCATTGATCACATTGCCGCCTGTTCCAAAGCCGGTGTCCAGACCACCATTCGCCTGGAACTTGGCGATAACCCAGGCGTTGCTGCCGTTGTAGCGTCCCACTCCTGCAGTGATAGAACTGCCGTCAGCAAGTACAACCACATCATTGGCATAGTCGATACCCCGACTATCGCTAAAGTCCTCCACCGACGCACCCGGCTGCACACCAAACACCGGGGCATCATTGACAGCTGTTGTCGTGATGGTTGCCCTCTCGATGCTCGAACTGAACGCTGTCGATCCACCGTTGATGGTCGTATCGACTTCTACTTCGGCCGACCCGTTGGTTTGATCCCAGGCACGGAAATCAATGGAGGCTGTCTCTACGCCATAGCCACGGGGTTGAAAGCGAACCATATCCGTCGCACGCAACAAGAGCGCGTTGTCACTGGCCTGATTGTCAATCAGCGTCCAGCTCACGCCAGCGTCGATGGAATACTCGAAGTAGCTGTTATCTGTTCCCCAATTGACCCGTGTAATCGCGATGCCTTCAGGATCACCTTCGGCATCAGTGATTCTGTCACCGCCAGCTGAAGCAATAATCGATGCTACCGTTTGACCGGCGTTATTGATGTCATCCTCAGTGATCGCTGTGAATGTCATCGTGCCGATGTTGTCCAGCACGGGAGCATCATTTAACGTACTTATTGTCATGCTAGTCGATGCCATCGGACTCACGTTAATACCATCACTTGCCACAAACGTGATGATCCGCGCGGTTGCAACGGGATTTTCTGAGGCATTGTTATACGTCACGGTTCTGAGTACCTGTTCGTAGTCCTCCACGCTATGCGATCCGCTGAGCAACAACACGCCCGTACCCGAGGTGTAGGTAGCGACAATGGAGGTACCGGTGGTATCTGCGGCCAGTACTTCATCCGTACCATCGAGCAGATTACTGATCGTGACGGTGACTGATGCAAGGGTGGCACTGTCCGGATCGGTTAATATGGCGTCAGCATCGGCAACCGCTACCGGCCCACCGTTTTCCGTCCAGCTTGCAACATAGTCAATCCCCGTCGCCGCACTATTGTTGTCATCCAGATCAACCAGCGGGTGGTTATCCAGATTGCTGACGATGAGGTCTGAGACGTCCAAGCCATCAAAATTCAGATCGGTACTGGAGGCTGGATCGAACACCAGCAGGTGACGGATGTCACCATCGTTTAACGAATCATCTACCCCGGTAATGGTGACTGTTTGTGGTGTGTTCCAGTTCGCGCTGGTAAAGGTCAGCAGGTTCGTTGACAACGAACCTTCCGTAGTGTCCGGCATCGATAGCGCGATCGTTACATCGGCAGCGGGTGCGACATCGAGCACTACATCCACCGAGGCGGTGCCACCTGCTTCAGTGGTGGCCAGTCCATAGACACGGCTTTCGACTGTTCCGTTACTCCAATCCTCAAAAGCGACGACAAACTGACCACTGTCGTTCATCGAGACCGCTGGATATTCCGGACCATCGTTCGATCTGGAGTTGACGAGAGATGAGCCGCTCAAGGCCATGCCGCTTGCATCAAAAACTCTTGCGTAAATACCGTAGCTGCCACCATCATTGATGCTTTGCCAAACAGCTACAAAGCTGCCGTCGTTACCCATTTTAACCGTTGGATAATTGTCTCCCACATCTGTTAAATCGCTAACCACGATTTCGCTGCCGTTCTTTGAACCGTCGGCATTAAACAACTGTGCCTGAATCGAATCTGTCGCCCCATCATCGCGCCAGACCACGACGAAATTTCCAGCGTCATTCACATCGACCTGCGAAATCCACTGGCTTCCGGCCGTGTCGACATCAACTTGTATTTCGCCGGTTATAGCTGTTCCATCAGCATCGAATCGCCTGACATATACGCCGCGATCGCTGCCGTCTTGATTTCTACTCGTCCACGTCACAGTGAAATTCCCTTCACTGTCCATACTGACTTCGCCAAATTGTTGCAGGTCAGTCGTGGTGGAATTGATCAGAAACTCACTGCCCAAGGCAGAACCGCTAGCATCGTAGCGTTGAGCAAACACACCGCTTGTATCACCTGTACCTTCGCCCTCCCATACGACAACAAAATTACCGCCCGAATCCATGGCAACGGAGGAGTAATCCTGGTCACCTGTTGTCGTGGTATTGACCAGAAACTCGCTACCTTGCGCGACACCATTGGCATTAAAGCGTTGTCCGAAGACACCAGTCGTATCGCCAGTGCCTTCGCCATGCCAAATCACCACGTAATTACCTGCAGTGTCCATCGCTACCGATGCGTAGTTCTGATTACCGGTAACGGTCGTGTTAACACGCGTCTCCGTGCCCAGCGGCGTGCCAAGCGCGTCATAACGTTGGGAATACACACCCTGACCATCGCTGTCAGTATCGGATGTCCACACGACCACGTAGCTGCCGTCATTGTTCAGGGCAACAGCTTGCGACAGATACGTGGCGTCTCCGGAGCTCGCCGACTGGCTTGCCTGGGTCTGCAGTCCAAACGCACCCGGAGCATTAACCGATACACTGATGCCACCTTCCACGGGTGTGATGTCGACAATCGTGCTGCCAAAGACCTGCCTGGCGCCGCCCGGTCCCTGTGCCGCGGCGGTGTTGCCATCATTGAGTTGCCAGTCGATCTGCACGTTTGCTGGTGGAATGTGGCTTGTATTGGCGTAGTTGATCTGCTCTGCCACGAACTCGACATCGGCCGTTGTCGGGATCTGCCCGTCCGCGTCGGTGAACGTCATCACCAGCTCGCCGGCGGTGGTGCTTGTGTCGAACACGGCCACCAACTGGCCGCTCTTGATCAACTCGCCCGCGACCAGCGTTAGCCCGTTCCCGTCCGCGAAGCTAAAAACGTCCTCGCTGTTCGACGTCCCGGTGCGCATGAGGCTCAGCTCGGCCCCGGCATAGTTGCCGTCGCCGCCATTGAGGGTGTCTAGCTCGGCATCAGACACGCTCACATCCACATCCAGCACTACGGCAGGGCCGCCTTCAGTGAATGTGGGCGTGGCGTCGAGCGTGCTTGGCTCGCCCGCCGCGTTAAACGCCGGTGCATTGTTTACCGCATCGATGGTAATGGCTACGCTGTCAATAGCAACTGATTGATCAGTGGCCAGAGCTGCTACTTCATCGGCGGTCAGTGCGCGACTGTAGATACGCGCATCATCGATCAAGCCATTAAAATCAAAATCTGTGTCGCCGGCTCCATGCCCCCCAATGACGGTGTCCGTTCCATCGGTGTAAGCGATACTGCCTGATGTGGCCAATGAGCCCACTATCACGCCATTGATATACAGTGTGACCTGATCGTTGGCATCATCAAACGTACCCGCCACATGTGTCCAGCCAGCACCTGCAATATCGATGTTACTAGCAATCGGTGTCCAGGTGGTTCCGTTATAGAAGACAACTGCCACGCCATCAATGGGATTATCAGCTCGTAGTTCAATGTTTGCACCCAGCGAGATAAAATCGGCACCATTTATATCTGCCGAGTTCATATTGATCCACGCGGCCAGTGTGACGTTCGCCGGATTGCCGTACATCCCGGTAATGGTTACCGAATCATCAGTGCCATCCAGGTTGAGTACGTTGCCACGTTCTGGATCAAGGACAAAGCTGGCATCACCATTCAGTGAGCCATTGTTTTCACTGCCCGCGCTCTGATCAATCAGGTTGTTTTCGAACGTGTAGTAACCCTGCAGTTCCGCAGCAATGGCTACCGATATGGCCAGGGTATCGCTTCCGTTATAGTTAACTTCTGGCGTAAATACCAGGCCGTTCAGTGCGGTATTGATTGCGCTTTCAAGCCCCTCGATAACCATCGAGGCACTGCCATCAGCACCTTCTACAAAGCTAACGCCAGTTTGATCAGCCAGGGTCAACACACCATTGGCAACGGATAATGTAACTTGGATAGGTGTATCCGCGACAATCCCATCATCAACACTGATCACGTTCGCACCCGAGTACACAAACTGCGTGTTTTCAACGGTCGTCGCTGTCGATGGTGCGGTAATACTCAGGTCCGCAGCTTTAGCAATACTCAACGTGGCGGTGGCCACTCCACTGACATTCGTGCCATCGCTTACCACGAATGTAATATTGCGATTGGTCTTGTCCGGCTCGGTGGACGTGTTCTCGTAGGCGACCGTTCGAAGTACTTGCTGGTAATTTTCGACAGTATCAGTGCCTGACAAGGTCAACACCCCAGCTGTGTAGCCAGTGGTGATGCCGGTACCCGACGTATCCGCTGCCAGCACTTCATTGGCACCATCGAGCAGATTGGTAATCGTAACCACAAGCGAATCCAGGTTACTGCTGTCCGGGTCGCTGATCACCGCATCGGTGTCGACGATGACCACAGGCACTGTGTTCTCGACATAGGTGACGGAGAAGTCGACACCCGTAGTCACCGAATCGTCTTCGTCCAGATCGACCAGCGGATTGCTATCCAGATTGCTGACCACAAGGTCTGCGGTGTCCAAGCCATCAAAATTCAGATCGGTACTGGACGCTGGATCGAATACCAGCAGGTGACGGATGTCACCGTCGTTGAGCGCATCACCCAGCCCGGTCAGGGTGACGGTTTGCGCCGTGTTCCAGTTCAAGTCGGTAAAGGTCAGCAGATTGGTCGACAACGAACCCTCGGTAGCGTCCGGCATTGATAGCGCTATGGTGACATCGGCGCTCGGTGCCACATCGAGTACCACATCCACCGAGGCCGTGCCACCCTCCTCGGTGGTGGTCAGACCATAGACCCGGCTTTCGACCGTGCTGGTCGTCCAGTCCTCGAATGCAATGACGAACTGACCACTGTCGTTCATGGAAATCGCCGGATATTCCTGGCCCCCTTCCGTTCTGGAATTGACAACGAACGAGCCGCTCGTCGCCGTACCGCTTGCATCAAAGGGTCGAGCCGCTATCCCGTAGTCGTTGCCATCGTGGAAGCCCTGCCAGACTACGACAAAGCTTCCATCGTTGCTCAATGCAACCGCGGGATAGTTGTCAGCGGATCCAGGCAGATCACTGACAATGATCTCGCTACCGTTTTTTGACCCATCCGCGTTGAACAACTGCGCCTGCATCTTATCTGTCGCCCCGTCATCGTGCCAGACAATCACGAAATCTCCAGCGTCGTTCACATCAAGCTGAGAAAGAATTTGACTACCCGCCGTGTCGGCATCGACCTGAATCTCGGCGTTGATGGGCGTGCCATCGGCATCGAACCGCCTGACATACACGCCATAGCCACTACCGTCCTGACCATTACTCGACCAGGTGACGGAGAAGTTCCCATCGCTATCCATGCTGACTTCACCGAAAAGTTGCACGCCCGCCGTCGTGGAATTGATCAGGAACTCACTGCCCAGTGCAGCTCCGCTGCCATCATAGCGCTGAGCAAATATACCGAATGCATCACCTGCGCCTTCGCCGTTCCATACCACTACAAAATTTCCGGCAGCGTCCATGGCCACGGAGGACCGGCTCTGGGAACCTGCCGTGGTGGTATTGACCAGAAACTCGCTACCTTGTGCGATACCACTGGCACTATAGCGTTGTCCGAAGACCCCGGCTGTATCGCCACTGCCTTCGCCATGCCAGATCACCACGTAGTTGCCCGCGTCATCCATCGCCACGGATGCGTAGTTTTGATGGCCGATGACGGTCGTGTTGACACGCGTCTCCGTGCCCAGTGTCGTGCCAAGCGCGTCATAACGTTGGAAATACACACCCTCACCATCGCCGTCAGTATCGGATGTCCACACGACCACGTAGCTGCCGTCATTGTTCAGCGCAACTGCTTGCGACAGGAACGTGGCATCTCCGGAGGTCGCCGACTGACTTGCCTGTGCCTGAAGACCAAAGGCTCCAGGGTCATTCACCGTGACACTGATACTACCCTCAACGGGCGTAATGTCGACAGTTGTATTCCCTACTGCCTGCTGCGCACCACCGCTTCCCTGTGCGGTGAGGTTGCCATCGTTAAACGTCCAGTCCAACTGAACCGAAGTGGGTGGTATGTGGCTGCTGTTGCTATAGGCAATCGCCTGCATCGCTTCGTCGACACGAGCCTGCGTGGCGTTGCCGTTGAAGGTCAGCACCAACGCCCCGCCACTATTGGTCGTCACCGTACCGATGGTTACCCCGTCGTAGACAAGGCTGCCAGCCTGAGTCATCACGCCTAACAACCCGGATTCGCTGAACACATCATCCGCATCCGCCCCGCCGTTGCGAGCAAGCGTCAGTGTCGCGCCATTGAAGTTATCGAGTGCAGAGAGTTCGGCATCGAAAACAATGACATCCGGATCCAGCACGACCGCCGATCCACCTTCGATGAAGGTTGACGTACCGTCGAGTGTGCCTGCCATATCGAAGGTGGCGTCCAGTGTTCCATCGGTGTTGTAACGCACCAATGCGAAGTCGTCGTTGGTGCCGTTGTGGCTGTAGCCCGCCACCAGGATTTTTCCGTCGGCTTGGACGCTGACGCTCCAGCCTACGTCGTTGCCTGCGCCCACATCGGCCGTCACGATGCCGTCGCCACCGCCAAAGCTTACGTCCAGGCTGCCATCGGCGTTGTAGCGCGTCAGGGCAAAGTCGTCGTTGCTGCCGTTGTGGCTCAAGCCTGCCACCAGAATTTTTCCGTCGGCTTGGACGCTGACGCTGGTGCCATAGTCGGTGCCCGCGCCCACATCGGTCGTCACGATGCCGTCGCCACCGCCAAAGCTTACGTCCAGGCTGCCATCGGCGTTGTAGCGCGTCAGGGCAAAGTCGAAGTCGATTCCATTGTGGCTGTAGCCTGCCACCAACAGCTTGCCATCGGCTTGCACGGCGACGCCTCTTCCCGTGTCGTCACCTGCCCCGACCCCTGTGGTGACGATGCCGTCGCCGATTCCAAACGTGGGGGCGTCGTTGACGGCAGTGCTGGTCGCGTACGCCCTGATCGTGCCGGTGCTGAACGCGGTGGCGCCGCCGTTGGTCGTGGTGTCGGCGGTATCTCCGGTGGTGCCGCTGGTCCGGTCCCAGGCGCGGAAGGTGAAGCTCGCCGTCTCGGCCACGTCCGCCTGCGGCTGGAAGCGGACCCGGTCGCTCGCCCCGAGCAGCAGGGCGCCGGCATCGGTCCGGGACAGCAGGTTGCGCCAGCTCGTGCCGCCGTCGATCGAGTACTGGATGGTGCTGCCCTGAGCGCTCGGGTCGACCGAGGTGATCGCGATACCCTCGAGCGCCCCGCTGTCCGCGTCCTGGATCAGGTCTCCACCAACGCTCGCGATCAGCGAGGCGACCGTCTGACCGGGCCCGTTCGCCCCGTCCTCCGTGATCGTGTCGAGATGGGGTGCCGCGACGACGGCGATGTCGTCGAGGTAGCCGTCGATGGCCACGCTCGTGGCGGAGACGTCGGTGAAGGTGAGCGTTGTGCTCGCCGAATCGGCGGTGAAGGTATAGGTGCGCGGGAACAGGACGGTGTCGGACGCCGTCGTGTCGTGGGTCACGTCGAGCAGGGTCGACGCCCCCTCGGCACGCACGTTGAAGCTCTGCAGGTTGAATGTCGAATCGTCGCGAGAGGAGACGTCGAGCGAGTAGAGCTGCCCCGGCACCGTCGCGATGACTTGCCCGATCGAATGCGGACCCGGTGCGTACATCGAACCGAAGCGCGCCTCGCCCCCGGTCACGCTCACCGTGCCGCTCACGTTCCAGCCCGTCAAGTCCCCGCTGGCGAAGCCGCCGTTCGTCACCAGATCGGCAGGCGGCACGATCGTCGGGGCCTCGTTGCCACTGGTCACCGTCACCGCATAGTCCTCGACCTCGCCGAAATCGAGCGTTCCGGAGCTGGCGGGATCCAAGAAGTAGTCCATCGAGACGCGCATGACAGTCGTGCCGACCAGGGCGTCGCCGGGCGTGGTGACAGCGATTCCGAATGTCCCGTCGGCGCTGAACTGATGGCTGTAGACCTCCTCGTCCGCATCGTCGAAGTCGCCGTCCTGATTCCAGTCGATCCAGGCTTTCACATGATCGGACTCTCCCGATTCGGTCGTGTCGTGGATTATCCCGATAGACAAGGTATTGGAATCGCTCACCGAGACATCGGCGATGTCCGTAGCGGTGTAGTTTCCGTAGCCACCGGATTCGCGACCGCTCGTGTTGTCGATGCCCGCATAGGTGACGTTGGTGATCCACTCGAAGGAATTGTTATTGCCACTGGAATAATCGTAGCCGGCAGGCTGCCCGAAGTCGCCTAGTCGATAGAGCTCCGCGACATCGGCTGCAGCGAGCTCACGTGTGTAGAGCCTGACGTCGTCCAGCTTGCCTTCGTAGTCGAGATCGGTGGCGTTGACCGCGCCCATCTTCAGCTGAGCGGATGTGTCGATGTTGCCGTTGAAATCGATCGAAGGAGATATCGCACTCGCGTTCAGAAACCATCGACTCTCGGTGGTCGCACTGTCGTACGTGTACGCGATGTGTTGCCACGTACCGTCAAAGGTCCCGCCAACGCCTTTGGTTCTGGAGCCGGAACCGTCTTCGCGCTCCAGACGGAGTGTCCCGGCGCTGGTCGCATAGAACCGGAAACCGCTGGAACCGTTTTGACCGTCATGGTCTCCGACCAGATGCACGTCGCCCGCGGGGTTTCCGGCCAGGTTGTACCAGAACGCCACCGTCCAGCTTCCGGTGCCCAAGTCCTGAGCTGCATTGTCGCTGATTGTGACATGGGCATTGAGGTTGGCACCATCGCCGGAGAAGTCGAGTGCCCGACCGCCGACGATGCTGTCCATGGTTTGCACCGGTGCATTAACGAGCGTGCCATTGGCATTGCCGGTCGCGTCGATCGCTATCGAACCACTGGTTTCATCGAGTTGATAATGCCCTACCAAATTACTGGTAACGTCGGCCAGGACACCTACCCAATCGTGCTGCACCTCAGCACTGAGAGCAACAGTGTTCTCAATGTCTCCCTGCCGGTACTCCAGATCCCAATCGCCACCCAGTAATACGTGTCCGGTAAAATCAACCGATGCGGCCACATCGGTCCCTGTGATTCTTGCAATATCGTCGACAAAGCTCTGGCCGTTCTCTGTTGAAGCGATATCACAGCCGTAGATCAACAGATCGCCGTTGCTATCAAACGCTTCTCCCCAAGCCGCAATCGCTGCTGCATTTGCGCTTAAAAGAGTTGAATCCAGGCGAGTAGCACCAATATCGATGGTACCGTCCAGCCCATGCGATAGAATATGTACTGCGTTCAGCGAGTCGTAGTTTGCCAGCACCTCGCTGATCTGCTCGATACCGTCACGAGCGTTATCAAGAACGAAGACATCATACTTTCGCTCACTGTCACCCTGGTTGATCAGATCGTCTACCAGTTGCTGATAGTTAGGGGTATCGGTGTCTACAAACACCACCTCATCAATGATAGCGAATGTGGAACGCGCTGTAGGCTGTGGCTGCAGGGCACTCAACAGTGTCTCGCTGTAGCTGGCCTGTAGCTCTAGACTCAGTGCTATTTCACTCTGCACCTCACCGTGCTGATATTCCAGTTGCCAATCGCCTTTCTGATCACCGGAACCTGTCAGATCATCCGATGCGCTCACATCGGCGCCGGTCAGGCGAGCCATCGTGTCCACGAATTGCCGACCCGCTCCATCGGCTGCCACCTCACAACCATAAAGCAACAGGTCCGCACCTGGGGCCAGGGCACTGCGCCATTGTGCTAACTCCTGTGCTCGAGACAATAGATCCATTGTCTCGATTCGCTGTCCACCGAGTTCCAGCACACCGCTGCTACCGTGTGACATTACGTGTACTGCCGTTAAACCACGCTGCTTTGCCAGTACATCGCTGATCTGGGTCAATGCATCTGTTTGCGCATCCAGTACTACAACTTGCGTGCCCTCAAGTGCTGAACGGGATAAATCATGCAGTAGCTTTTGCAGATCTGGTAGTGCCGAATCCACGATTACCAGTTCTTTAGTGCGTACATCGCTCGGATGAATAGAGTCTTCCGCACGCGCTTCATCCTCTTGCGATTGCTGAAGCGTCACCAGCTCGGTATCAAGCTCCGGCAACACATCCAGAGCTGTCAGCGCAGCATCGGCTGAGAACAGAATTCGACGCTCCAGCGTCTCCAGATGAAACTCCGGCGGTGAATGGTCAAGCTTTGTGGGTTTACGCGCCACTAACTAAGGCTCTACTGAGATTCAGCGTCAGCGGGAGCTGCTCGACTCTGCGAATCAGCGCTATCGGGCTCGGCAGCCGCGATCACAGGTCCAAACATAATGCGACAGCGTTGCCCAGCTGTTATTTTATAGTCCGGGTTGGCAACCTTAAGACGGACACCAAAGGTACCACTGTGCGAATCGAGCATGGCATCAACGACATCGACAGTAGACAGCAGGCTGGAATGCTCATTCAGTTCCGGATACAGTCGCGCGGCATCACCAGGAGCGATAGTGCCAAACAAGCGAGCAGGTAGCATAACCTCCACGCGTAACGGATCAAGAGCCGCTATTGTCATCACCGGGTTGTCGTAGACGAACTCGCCTTCAAATGCCAATTGCGACACAACCACACCATCCACCGGGCTTGAAATTATTCGCCTGGCATATTGGCGTTGGGTACGCTTTAGTTCGACCTGTTGTAATTGCCGATTTTCAAGAGCCTGTGTTAAAGCAGCACTCGCTATTTGAACACGTGCTTTGGATTCGTCGCTTTGCTGTGCCGGAATCATTTTCTGACTGTGCAAGTCGTCAAGGCGTGCCATTTCCAGTTCGGCCAGCTTCAATTCTGCCTCTCGAGCTAGAATCTCGCTTTGCGTCTCTGCACGAATTTGGGCCAGAGCAACCTCTGAGAACTCGACACCTGATTCAAGCTGTGCGAGCGGCTGACCTTTTTCAACACTCTCACCACGATCAACCAGCAATTTCTCGATGACGCCTTGTACCGGACTCCCTACATTGGAGATGATCCACGGCTCAATAAGGCAGTCCAGCGATTCATCTGGAACAGACTCAGATGCGTCTACCGTTGAACATAAAGTGAACAACAACAGCAATGTCCAACTCGCCGTAGAGCGTCGTATAGTGAGCAGACATGAATTTTTCGAATTCAAAATCAGGTCCATAGTCATAAGCAAATTCATGATAGGTAATCCGGCCGTCCGCCAAATGCGACTTGGCGCTCCAGGTTCTCTCGGGATTGAAATAGCCTCAGTCTTTCCTTGCCATGCGTGTACTCCAATCGACACTGTGTGCTATGAATCAGCACCAGTGCCGCTCGATGCCAGCCTTTTCTTACACAGGTGCGAGCAACTTGTTTAAGCACAGCAGGTATGGCCTCGATCACATAAGGGTCATCGAGGCTAAGGAGTCGCTGGTATGAGCCAGGATCACCTTGTCGAGCGGCACGTCCAGCCAATTGTCGATCCAATCGACGGGCATCGTTAAACGCCAGAGAGGCAACGTGTAAGCCACCCACGTCGGCAATTGCGGTGTCTAGTGGTATATCCGTTCCACGCCCAGCCATGTTGGTGGCTACCGTTATTTGCCCCGCTTTACCCGCAGCAGCCACAATGGCAGCCTCTTCGGCGTCCTGATAGGCATTGAGAACCTGATGAGTTAAACCGTGCGCTGTCAGCATCGCAGAGACCCCCAACGATTGCTCTACGCTGCGAGTACACACCAGCACAGGTTGATTCAATGCCTGTCGTTGTTGCACATCATTCACCAGGTATTGAAGCTGTGTGGCACGATCTGCAAAAACCATCCCCCGGTGTTCTATTCGCTGGCTCGGACGATGTGATTGAATCTGCACCAAAAGACGATCGTAAACATGATGAATCTCTCCAGCTACCTCACACAGCGTTCCACTGATGCCTGTCAATTGGAGATAGTGTCTGAAGAAATGTTGAAAAGGTATTGTTGCGATAGTTTCATGCTGTGGTGTCGGTGTACATTTCTCCTTCAATTCCAGCAATCTGTGCATACCATGCGGTAAACGACGATCGGGCATCGCTCGACCCGTTTGCGCATCCATCAGCTCCAGACGGCCTTCCCGGACAATATAATCACGATCGCGTTCGAACCGGCGCAACGCGGTTAATGCCTGTCCAACGCGCTCTTCGCGAAACCTCGATGACTGCCAGACGTGAGCAATCTTCTGTGATAGTCGGGACAGTTCGCTACATCCACTGTCGGTTAACTGAACCAGTTTAGTTGTTGATAGAATCGTATAGTCGATATCCTCGCGCAACTGCTCGGCAAGTCCTAACGCGATGGCCGCCTCGACATCCTCAGTGTTGCCGCTGCTTTGTGTCGCTGCCAGCACCAGTGGAATACGTGCCTCATCCACCAATAAACTATCGGCCTCATCCACGATTGCCAGACATAAACCCCGTAACATCGGCACATAGGGTTTACGCAGCGTCGGCTGTGACAGCACCGATAATCTCGACGTCAAGGAGTCCGGCACTGTACCCAATTCCATAGTGTCATTAAGCCAATCGAACGCTACTTGTTTTGCTGTTACATAAACAATATTTGCTTTGTAAGCCTTACGACGTTCCTCGGGTTTCTGGTCTGACACTGCACTGGCAACCTGTAATCCCAGTAGCTGATAGATGGGTTGCAGATAGGCTGCATCGCGTGCCGCCAGATAGTCGTTAGCCGTCAACACATGTACCGGAGTTCCACTTAGTGCAGCGGCCCCGGCGGCTATCGCAACACTTAGTGTCTTGCCTTCGCCCGTTGCCATCTCTACAAAGCATCCCTGTAGCATGGCGCGCGCCGCCAGACACTGATTCGGACGAATAACCAATTGATGAATTTCCTCAACTGCGATAAGAACTTGTACCAGTGCGTCATCCAGCGTGTCATCGTTAGTTACACCATGACGCAAATTCTGCATAAGCGTCTCTCGATGAGTGTCAAACTGCGACGGGGTCATTTTGCACAGGGATTCCTTACGCAGCGCGATACGACTTAGCCAGTCAGACGAATTGACTTCCGTGTATTGTTGCCTCTTGCGGTAGGTTAAGCACCGCATAGCCACTCGATCGAGCCATGAGCGGCGATCTGTTGATTCTTGTCTTATTGGCAATGGCCCGAAACGCAACCCTGGACGACAAAATTCAAGCTGAGTCACGCCTTGTAAAACAGGCAAGTGGTCTTTGACAAACCGGGTCGTGAGCCTATTGAGCAGCGTGCGAAACCGGACTTTGCTAAGCATAATGCGTGGACGTAGAGTCATGATGCTACCCTATCGGCTATGGCTTGCCTTAAGGTGGTGCCCAGGCGGACCGACAGAGGCGTTGGGGTGTACACCAGACGAACATCCACGTGTGAACCTACCGCTGCAAAGCCTACGGCTTCGGGCCATGTCAGTTCCACATCGAATACAGCCTCTTTCAATAGGCGGCCATCTCCGCTCTCGTCTGCAACGTACAATCCACCACCATGGGTACTTAACGCTGCACTGGCGACCACACGAGTGGCTTTTGGCGTGCGCTGCAACACAGCAGACTCATAAACGCGGGCAAGACCGTTAGCAGTGTTAACACGCAATGCAATGGATTCCAGATCATTGTCGAACTGTGAGATCCATCGTTGATCAATGGCTAGCCTTACCGTGCGAGTGGTGGGTGGTATAACATAACCAATAACATCGCCACGAGCCAGTGATCTTCCTTGCAATGAAGAGGTATCCACAACATCAAACAGGCCGTCGAGCTTCGCTCTCAAGGTATTCGCATTGATACGTTCACGCGTATCCTCTACTGCGGCAATGCTTGCGCTAAGTTCGGCGTCCAGGGTGCTAACACTTAGAGGGTTTCGAGCCGCGGCACCTGCGCGGCGAACTTCTAATTCGTCCACCCGGGCGACAAGCTCATCCAACCTTGCCTGTGCGTTAAGATCCTCACAAACGAACAGACGATCACCTTTCTTTACATCCGAGCCCGGCTGCACAAATACCGCATCAATGTCACAGTTACTGCTCACGCGGATAACAGCTTCATCGGGAACCCAGACAACACCTGGTACCACGGTAGAATGAGGTAAAGGTAGCCACGCAGCGAGAATGATCAGCAACGCTGGCATGGCACCTGCGAGTAACACGGCGCGGCGTGATCGATAAACCGGATCTTTCATCAACGCGGAGAGCATTCGCCACAACGGTAACAAGATGATCATCACGACCACGAGGCAAGCTAGCATGACACCCAGTAAAAACCACCGCCCACTCAATACCCATGCTATAGACAACATTAGCAGCGTTCGGTAAATCGCGGAACATACCCCGTAGGTGTGTAGCCAGAGCCTCTCCCGGCGATCTTCATCGCGCTTAAGTGGCTTAGCTTCTCCGCTAACCCATGATCGTAGCCGCCCCAGAACCGCACGCCGAGAGCGAGCTGCCAGATTTGGAATTTCAATCCAGTCTGCCAGCAGATAATAGCCGTCGAATTTCAACAGTGGGTTGCCATTGAGCAGCAGCGTAGAAATACTGCCTACCATGAACATCACCAAGCCAATGTCCTGAAGCTGTCCTTCGGTGTTCGCCCACAACAGTAAACCGATAGCTGCGCAAGCCAGCTCCACAATGATGCCGGCAGCACTGACGAGCATCCGATCGTATTTGTCAGCAAACAAAGCGCTGGCGCTGGCATCCACGTAGGGCAGTGGCAATAGCACCATCAGAGCGATACCCGTTTCATGCACTTCCCCACCCGCACGTTTGACTGCCAGTGCATGGGCGAATTCGTGCAAGAACTTCAATGGCGGATAGATCAGTAAAAAAAGCAGTGTGTTACGAGTATTCAGCATCGAGTCATCCGTCAGGGCAACCCAGAGCTTATCGCCATTAGCGACCATGCTGACGCAGGCCATGGTGATCAGTAGCAGCCAAATGAGGCCAGCACTGCGAGAAAACAGTCGTTTAGCAAGCGGTACGAACTCATTCAACCATCTATCTGGATCGTGCAACGCAAAACGCAGATACAGAGGGTTCAAATAGCGTTGGCGGCGCTCGGTACTTTGATGTTTTTGACGTTGATCAAACAGACGCTCTTCGGGAACCCGTCGATCGACCACTATTAATTCGGCCGCATGCAATTGAGCAAGTAACCCGATCCATTCGTCCTGGGTAGGTGCATCCTGATCTCGCTCAACGATGGCTCTTTCCCACAGTTGACCAACACTGGTCTCGCCATCCAGTCGATCGATAAGCTCAAAGCTCATGGCATCAAGACGATGACAGCTTGTTGTGGCACGTCGATGCAATACGAAAGCGCATCGTCCACGATACACATGCCTGGACACGGTGACGTCACTGGCCAGTACAGGGCACACATCGCGTACACGATGCCATTGGCTACTGAACAGCGAACCGTTGCTCATCCGACCCACCGCCACCACAACTCAGCCAGACGCCGGTTCAAACGCCGGGTCATGACACCCAGGACACTCATGCGCCCCGCATCGAGGCGAACCACGCCGCTTTGCCCGGGGCGCAAGCTGGTTTCCTGATCGACAAGATTAGCTTTCACTCTGAAGCGGTTCTCACCGCCTTTGGCCTCGGCTACTGGATACACCGACTCGACAACGAGTGGTAATGCCTCACCCGGCATGGCCCGCAGTGATAGCCAGCCAGTCTGCCCAACCGAGACATCGTAAACATCTGCCTCATCGATTAACACGTGAACCTCGAAATCTGCACTAGGTGCAATCTCGAATAAGGTCTCTCCGCGAGACACAGCTGTGCCACGGGTACGGGTGGCATCGGCCGCAATCACAAGCCCATTGATCGGGGAAACCAATTCCGTCCGATTCAGTTGCTGCTCTACACTCGCACGCCGTGCCCGGGCCTGGGCAAGACGAGCACGTGCGATACCGGTTGTCTGACGATCGTAGCTGGCCATGGCCGCCCGAAATTCCGCTTCAGCCATAACCACTTCACTCTCTCTGCTGGCAGCTTCAAGCTCCATTTCACGACGATCCAGCCGCGCCAGCACCTGCCCCTGTGTAACTTGATCACCGGCAGCAGCCTGCATGTCAGCAACAAATCCAGCTTGAGGTGCTGTTATAAGGCGCCTTTCATCGGACAGCAGTTCGGCAGGGGCTACTATCTGCCACTGTGTTGTGATGCTCATTGAGCCTATAAAAACGATTGCTGCCAGTACAAATAGCGCGCGCATACCCGGACGCTCACTCCCCAGATAACGCTTAAGCAGCCTATTCACGCTATCTCGAAGTGCTGCCCACCAACCGCGATCGGCCTTTGCGTGCAATACCAGCAGCGGGGCAAGACACACCGATAAACGCTCGAGTGTTGATATCGGAAAACCCTTTTGATCTCGCCGTTCCAGCAGGAACGCTCCGACCAGCGATTGCTGGTGATACAGCGGCACACTACAAATAGAACCCGACACCCGTCGACCTGCCAATGAACGGTGCGCGACCAATACACCGAGACTGTCCGACGTGGGAGGCCAGCAGATAACCGACTCATGGGCGCAGGCTTCGCTCATGGCATCAACCAGTATACGAGCCTCTGACGAAGAAGCCTCCAGCACAGCCTGCTGCGATACGGCTGACAGTTTCAGCTGGCCGTCGATGTCGAGTGCAATCGCCACGCGATCGCAGTCGAATCGCTTTTTCATGGCACCTGCCAGTGTATCGAGAGCGCTAGGCAATGAACTACAGACAAGTAGCTCACCGAGCATACCGACCAGCACAGCCTGATGATTGGCCAGATTCTCTGAACGTTTTGCACGCGCGTGCAGAGCAGCCAACTCCGCTGGTGGAGTTAGCTTTGCATTAATGGAAATGTCACTGTGCTCTTCAGCCGCGCTACCCATCAGGAGCGGCTTAAAACAAAGTCAATGCAGCAGGAGAACTCTAAGCGCGGCATAGCTTACAACTGAATCCGGTTAGCTGAAAATAGGCAAATTGCTATATATATTTTGCAATCGCTGTTCCACGGCGTGAAATCGATCGGACCTACGTCTCATAATCGCAAGCAATCCATGTTAACAAGCTCCAGGGAGGATCCTCCAGAGGGAAAAAAGAGGCCGCAACGTCTAAGCCCCGTGATTACCTGAAACAACGAGACGATGTTTGCCTTGTTTTTGGAAGTAGCTTTGGCAGCGATTCGCAAATCGACTGACGATACGTCGCGGGTTCGATTTGTCGTACGCAACTGAAAGCGTCAGCGGAAGTAAACCTCAGTGTTACAAGCTTGAGGTTATGGCGCTGACTGAAGCCCGTTCAATCTCTGATCCGGCATCATACTCGGATACCAGGGCACACTACACCAGGGGCGGGAGTACCTATTATTAGCTACGAGTACAGCAATTGGCTACATGTGAAGCGTGGAGCGCTTACGGAGCGTTGTGCTTATCAAGATTACCGGTGTGTGTACGGCGAGGATGCTGAATCAGCACCGCGGTTTCTCTTCAACACCATGACCCAGAAGTAAGACTCTCCCTTCTAATTTGGCACGCCAGGTTTCTGAGTTCGTTGTAGCCAGAGTTCCGCATGAAGCGCCAATCTCTCCTGCCACTCAGGAGAAATTTGCTCAGACACACTCGCAGGCAACGTTTGCGGGGGGGTGATGAGCATCGCTGTGCCGACACTGGTGCCAGTCGCATTGACACCGGTCTCAACGGGTCGACCGCTCGCAGCACCCAGCATTCGCAAGTAGTGACGGTTGGCGGCAAATGGACCCTCCACAATGATGGGGCCTTGCGCACCTATCAATTCAAGACACGTGAATGTCATCAACGCAAGATAATGGGCAACAACGATCGCATGAGCAGCGTCGTCAAGCGAGTTCTCTGGAACTGTCCAGTGAAGCTCACGGTCAGGAAAGGGACCACAACCCCGCACAACAGCCGGCAGTAGCATCATCTGCTTGCCAAGCACTTGCGCAAGACAGGTTTCATCATCATTAAAATGCGTTGAATTAGCCCTAGCCGTTCTCCCACTCTCGATCGAATCGTTCATTAGGTCATTGATGGTGTCCGGAGTTGTATTATCCCTGTTGCGATCTCTGGTGAGCAGCTCGTATTCCCGACCCCCCATAAATCTCGACGACGGCACCGCTCGACCACGCGCGTCGACATTGACCAGCACGTCACGAGAGGCATCGAGCTCATGTGCCTGTCCGTCGAGTGACATGGCAATCACCCAGGTGCCTGTCGAGACCACTGCTCGAGCAGTGTTTGCGGCAAGCAAGTGTGGCACTAGCGAAGCATTGGAGTCGTGAATGCCTACGTGCACAAGTGTGCTGGTGCTCAGACCCGTTCGCTGTGCGATCTCCTCTCGCAGTAAGCCAAGCGGTTCGCCGGAACGACGCACCGGTGGCAGCAGGCGATCCCACCCACGCTCTTGCGCCAGCGAGGAAAAGGAGCCGGATGCCGGATCGAGGAGATCAGTATGACAGCCCAGCGAAGTCAGATCACTGGCAAGCTCTCCGCTGAGCCGCCATGCCCAGTACTGGGGCCATGTCACGATGTGCGCGACCCGTGCGAAGCGTTCCGGGAAGCGCCGTTCTTGCCAGTAGAGCTGCGCTCCAACATTGAGACCACCAGGAAGACGTGGAGATCCGGTCTCTGAAAACGGGGCGCGCAGTGCGTCGTAGTCGGCGGCGAACTCATCGGGACCGTCGTCCTCATAGTCCAGCACCGGCATGACAAGCCCACCCTCGATATCGAGCAAGGCCACAGTGGCACCATGCGTGGTAATGCCGATCGCCTCAATAGAGCGCTTGGCTCCCAGTGCACTCAAGCTGTCTATGAAGAACTCCCAGAGCGCTTCGACATCGGGCTGTCGGTACAGGTGGCCATCCAGCATCGGTGTTGGCATCGACAATACGTCAAGCTCGCGCGCAACGATCGTGTCTACCAGAGCGATTTTGGCATTGGTCTTACCGATATCAAGAACGGCAGTTATCACGACTGAGCGCTGCCCAGGCGAGTCGGATCGCCCTTGCGATGCCTGGCAGCTCGTGCGTGGACCAACTGCTGCACGATTCTCGGCAACGCGATAACAGAAATCAGCAGAATACCCACGAAAATCGACATCACTATGCCCGGAACATTCAACAGACCAAATCCAAACGTGACCATTCCCATCACCAACGCTGCGAGCACGACTCCCGGAATAGAACCGCTGCCACCGAGGATGCTGACCCCACCGAGAACAACCATGGTGACTATTTCCAGCTCCCAGCCAAATGCAATCGATGGTCGAGTCGATCCGAGTCGCGACGTAAGGCAGATCGCAGCAATACCAGACATCAGCCCCGTCAACAGGAACAGGATGAATTTTACGCGTGGCACGCGCACGCCGGAGAACAGCGCCGCGGTGGAATTGTTACCAATGGCATAGACGGCGCGTCCAAAGGCACTCTTGTGCAACACCAGTGCGTAGGCGATGGCCGCAAAGGCGAACAACACCATTTCCACCGTTATCACCCAGCCGACATAGCCTTGTCCAAACCAGGCGAAACTGGCGGGGTAACCTGAAAAGGCCTGGTCACCCAGAACAATGTACGCAATGCCTCGAAACAGTGACATCGTGCCGATCGTTGCAACGATCGACGGTAGACCCAGTCGCGTAACGAGTAAACCGTTGAACGCCCCGCAGGTCAGCCCCGTCCCGAGCCCGATGGCAACCAGAGCAGGTGTGCCCGCACCATACTGAACAGCAAGCCCCATCATGGTCGATGCCAGCGCGATGATCGAGGCGACAGACAGATCGATTTCCCCGGCGACGATCAGCAATGCCATCGCAAACGCAATCATCGCCTTTTCTGTGAAGTTGAATGTCGCATCCGAAAGATTCCAGGGATCCAGGAAGTACGGGGAGGCAAATGTGTTGAGAATGAAGATGGCAATAGCCACCACCAGCAACAATGATTCCCAGCTGCTCAGCACGCGTCGCAATGACCCGTGAAGCCGATCGGGAACATGCCGGAATCCGTTGCCTTGCGGTTCCGCATTTGCACCCGATACGGAAATTGCAACTGGTCCGTCGTTCAACGTCTTGCCATCTTCCACGTTCATGTGCCTTTCTCCGCAGTCTTCAGGATGATTCGGCCCACTCGCCGTTCGGAGCGTGCATTGAGAGCAACGGCAACGATAATTGCAGAGCCCGAGATCGCCAGCTGCCAGAACGGTGAGATGTCGACCACGGGCAATGCGTTCTTGATTACGCCCAGAAACAAAGCGCCCATCACAGCGCCAGCGACCGTACCTATGCCGCCTGCGATCGAAATACCACCGATGACGCACGCTGCAACAACATCCAGTTCGAAACCCGAGGCGACATCCACATAAGCCACTGCATAGCGCGACACCCAGAGATACCCGCAAAGGCCCGATATGGCACCGGATGCCACGAAGGCAAGACAGCGTGTGCGACCCACATCGATCCCGGTATACACCGCAGCGTCGGGATTGCCACCGACTGCGAAAAGGGCTCGGCCGAAGGTGGTGCGATTCACCAGAATGACAGCACCGAGTACCGCGACTATAGCGATCCAAGACAGTACAGGTAAGCCCAGGAAACTTGTCCGCGGCAGTGCCTTGAATGGCTTGCTCATTTCATGGGCGTTTATCCATCGCCCGTCAGAGATCAGAAAGATCATCCCTCGAAAGATTGTCAGAGTTCCCAGAGTCACGACAATGGGCGGTATATCCAGTTTCCAGACAAGCAGCCCATTGATGGCTCCAAGCATAGCCCCCAGCAAAATGGCCATGATTGTCAGGAAAACGATCGGTATACCCGGCGCGGCAGCGTTCGTCATCGCGACAACCATGCCGACCAAAGCCAGATTAGCGGCCATGGATAGGTCAATACAGCGCGAGAGTATGACCAACATCTGCCCTAGGGCAAGCATGATCAGGATTGAGCTGTCGTTGAATACACCGGCAAGACGCCCAGGTGTTGCGAACTGCGGTGCACGAGTGGCAACCAGCGCCACCAGAATGATCAGCACCATTGCAAGAATGGCATCGCGTGACCGCACGATTTCCGACAAACGAACGAGCAATGTTCGCAGTGTATGAGCTGTATCTGTGTTGGCAACAGTATTCACGCGGCCTCCCGATCAACGATGCCTGCAGCTGCTCTAACCAGTGAGGCAGGCGTAGCATCGTCACGTTCGAACGTGGCAGCGTGTCGTCCTTCTCGCATGACAATGACCCGGTCGCTCATACCCAACACTTCGGGGATTTCGGAGGAGATCATGATGACGGCGAGGCCAGTGCCGGCAAGCTCGCGCATGAACGCGTGTACTGCGGCTTTTGAACCAATATCTATACCTTTGGTGGGTTCGTCGAGAACGATTACGGTGGGGCGAGTAGCGAGCCATTTGGCAATAACAACCTTCTGCTGATTGCCTCCGGACAACTGGCCGACGTGTTGATCCAGAGAGGCTGCCTTGAGTTCGAGGCGCTCGGTATATTCGCGTGCAAGAGCAAATTCCTCACTCATCCGCACAAATCCCCGGTGCGCCATTCTCGAATTGGACGGCAAAGCCACGTTGCGAAAGATCGGCAACCCGGTGATGGCACCCTGCCCGCCTCGATCCTCCGGAACATAAACAATACCCTCGGCGATGGCGTCTGCCGGGCTTCGAATATCAAGTGTGCGACCTTCAAGCTTGACCGTTCCCCCACTAGGGCGCGTGATTCCGAATAGCGATTGCATGAGCTCGCTGCGGCCAGCCCCCACGAGGCCGTAGAATCCCAGTATTTCACCGCGGCGAAGAGTAAAGGACATGTCATCGAACTCGGTTGGGTGGGAATATCCGTCCACCGCCAGTATTTGCTCGCCAAGCTCACCGCTGGGTGGTGGAAAGATGTCACCCATGGCTCTCCCGACCATCATCTGCACCAGGGTGGATTCCTCCACATCCGCAATAAATCCTTCGCCCGCTGGTTCGCCATCGCGAAACACGACATAACGATCAGCAATGCGAAAGATCTCATCAAATTTATGACTGATAAACAGGATGGCTCGCCCTTCTGCCTTGAGCCTGTCGACAAGGTCGTAAAGCTCTTCAATCTCCTTTCTGGACAAGGCGGCTGTTGGCTCGTCCATGACGACAACACGTGCCTCAATCGACAAGGCTCGTGCGATGGCCACAAGATGCTTGCTGGCGATACCCAGATCACGGAGGCGCGCACGCGGGTCCAGTGTTGCGGCGCCGATGCGCTTAAGAATACTGGCAGCATCTCTTTCCATGCGAGCTCGATCGACAAGACCAAAACGTCCACGAGGAGCATGGCCTATCCAGATATTCTCGGCCACGGAGAGATCATCAAAGAGTACGGTCTCTTGATGTATCGCAGTAATGCCAGCCGCAGCGGCATCCTGGGGAGAAGTGAAACTGACGGGCGAACCGTCTATACGAATTTCACCCCCATCGGGGCGGTGTATACCAGTAAGTACTTTGACAATTGTTGATTTGCCAGCGCCGTTTTCGCCGACCAGGGCTGTGACCTCGCCGGAACGCAACTCTAATGAAACACCGGAGAGGGCTCGCACTCCGGGGAATAGTTTGGTAATGCCATCGAGAGCCAGGACAGGTATGTCATTCATGAAGTAAATCGCTCCCTTGGCGGGGTGGATTCGCGCGCGCACGGACTGTCTGCAACGAGCGAACGAAGAATGAAGAGAAAAAAGCGCGGGGCAAGGCTTTGGCATTGCCCCGCTAGTGAACTCACATCAGGCGCACTGATGAAGGCAAGAGGATGTTCAGAAAATACTCTTGAATTCGTCGATGTTTGATGCGTCATAGACAAAGGGGTCAGCCATAGGGCCTTCAGTGTTGTCGTCCAGTTGGACTTCACCGAGACGACCCATTGGAATCGAAGCGCCAGGCTCGGCCGTTGCCGTCTCCTTGCTGAGGTTGTAGGCAATCATGGTAGCCGCGTAACCCAGATCGATCGGGTTCCAGATCGCAAACGATTTGGACGCACCGGATTCGATAGCTCCAGCCATTTCGGACGGCAGTCCCAGTCCGGTCACATTGACCTCACCCGCCTTGCCGGCGTCGCTGACGGCCTGAGCTGCCGCCACAATACCCACCGATGTTGGTGCGATGATCGCCTTCAGGTTTGGATGAGACGACATAAGCCCCTGTGCCTCGCGATAAGACTTGTCGGCCAGATCATCACCGTAGACCGTCGCAACCACCTCAATACCGGGGTAGTTGGGCAAGACCTTATTCATCTCCTCGATCCAGGTGTTCTGGTTTGTCGATGTACTGGTCGCGGACAGCACGGCCACTTCGCCACCGTCTGGAAGATGGTCTGCCGCAAGCTTCACAATCATGTTGCCGATCAAGGGGCTGCTTGACGGACTCAAGTGCATTGCACGCCCCTCCGCTGCGACACCCGAATCAAAAGAGATAACGGTGATGCCACGTTGCATCGCTTTTTTCAGCGCTGGCACAACGGCATCCGGATCATTCGCCGAGATGGCAATCGCATCCACTTTCTGTGCGATCAGGGAATTAATGACTTCGACCTGCCCTTCAGCTGTTGTGTCAGTCGGGCCTGTGTAGATGATATTGACATCTCCAAGTTCTGCAGCCGCCTCTTCTGCACCCTTTGCCGCAGCTTCGAAAAAGCCGATCCCCAGAGCCTTGACCAGAAGAGCGATTCTTATTTCTTCTGCCTGTACCGGGCTGGCTATCGTTGCTGCGATCGTGCCGACAGCAAGTAACTTTCCTAGCGTCCTTCTTTTCATCGTACGTAAACTCCTCGAGTTGGTAGTGAGCCGATTCGACCATCGAATCTGCAATGAGAATTACGGTGTTACAGTCTTGCGAACTAATGGGTCGTACTACCCTGAATTACAGGGGTATTAAAGCGTCACATAGGGCTTGTACCGGATGCGGTGTCACGTTCCGAGCGCAGCTCGGCAACCACCAGCCGGATGTCAGCGGCTTCAATCATTGCTGCTGAGGCATCGTCGATACCGTCGTCGGTGATGAGTACATCGATTTTCTCGAGCGCACAAAACACCAGGCTCGAGCGGTTGTGAAATTTGGACGAATCAACCAGCACCACGAGCTCATCGGCTTGTCCCATTAGCCGCTGCTCGCCCTGTATGACTAGCGGATCGGATTCCATCAATCCGAGCCGACCAATACTGTGCGCCCCCATGAACATGCGCCGAGCGCTAAAGTGCATCGTAAAGCCATCATCGAAGGGGCTCAGGATGATGTTCTGCTCACGATACAAAGTGCCGCCTGCGAGCATGAGTGTCACCCTGGAATTCGAGGCAAGATGCTCGGCGATGGGCAGTGAATTGGTCAACACTTGCAACCTTCGCGTGGCCAAACCGTGGACCATCTGAAAGGTGGTTGTACCACCGTTAATGATGATGTCGTCGCCTTCTTCGCACAGAGCAACAGCTTCGCGGGCTATAGCCTTTTTGGCGACAGCATTAATGGCTTCATTGACGCTGAAAGGCCGGCCAATTAGAGAAGACTGTTGAGGCAGTAGCAGGGCTTCTGCACCACCACGGACACGGCGCACACGCTTGTCCTGATGCATTGCAGCGATGTCTCGGCGGATCGTAGCTTCCGACGAATCTGTCAGCTCGACCAGTTCCGCTACGGTCGCTACGGTACGTTCCTGCACCGCTGAAAGAATAATTTGATGACGTTCACGTTCGTGCATTACACCCTCCAATTCACAACTGATGTTACCGCTTTGCAGGTCAATGTCAATCTTTATTAGTCTTTTTTGATCATATATTTTCCATATGACCATTTATTGATCGTTAATGATTGACAAAGATTGGAAATCCAGCGAAACTCCGCCACTCCTCCACATGCGGAACTACGTCATGCCTACGCGTCACAAAACATCACATTCTGAAAAGCAACTCGATAACCACTGGGATGCGGCGCACGCACAGAGTCTGGACGAGCCGGGCCGTCTGCTTTACCGCTCCAATCTGCTGGGTGGTGACAAGCGCATCACCAACTACGGTGGGGGAAACACCTCGGCCAAAGTCACCACGACCGATCGGCTGACTGGAGAGGATGTAACGGTGCTTTGGGTTAAAGGCTCGGGTGGTGATGTGGGGACGATGAAACGCGACGGTTTTGCAACGCTATATCAATCGAAGCTTGAATCACTGAAGGAGCTGTACCGCGGTCCCGATTTCGAGGACGAGATGGTGGGCTACCTGCCTCACTGCACGTTTGATCTGAATCCACGCGCTTCATCAATCGACACACCGTTGCACGCCTATGTGCCGAAGCTGCACGTCGATCACATGCATCCTGACGCCATCATCGCGATAGCTGCTGCGGCTGACGGAGAGAGGTTGACAAAGCAGCTGTTTGGCGACGATATCGGTTGGCTACCATGGCGACGTCCGGGCTATGAACTCGGTCTCTGGCTTGAAAAGTTCTGCCAGGACAATCCGAAAGCCAGAGGCGTGGTTCTCGGTAGCCATGGACTGTTCACCTGGGCTGACACAGCCGTTGAATGTTATGAAACCACACTAGAGATCATCAACCGTGCGATCAGTTGGCTCGATGAGCAGACTGGCGAAAATAATGCCTTTGGTGGCGAGCGTGTGCCAGCGCTTGACGCGGAAAAACGCGCTCGGGTGGCCTCGGCACTCATGCCTGAGATCCGTGGATTGATCGGCAAGGAGGAACATAAGGTCGGTCACTTCAACGACGAAGCGGTGGTCCTCGAATTCGTCGGTTCGAACGAGCTGTTTGACCTTGCTGCCCTCGGCACGAGCTGCCCGGATCATTTCCTGCGCACCAAGATCCGGCCACTGGTCATCGACTTTGATCCAGCAGCCGACCTGGAGACCGAGATCGTTCGGATCAAGGACGGTCTGGCTACAAAAATCGATCACTACCGAGCAGACTATGCAGACTACTACTCGCGCTGCCGCCATGATAACAGTCCGCCCATGCGTGACCCTAACGCAGTTGTGTACCTTGTTCCCGGCGTCGGCATGATCACTTTTGCGAAGGACAAAGCTACCGCTCGTATCTCAGGAGAGTTCTATACCAACGCGATCAATGTCATGCGTGGCTCCTCTGGCGTATCCACCTATCAGGGCCTTCCCGAGCAGGAAGCCTTCGACATCGAATACTGGCTACTCGAAGAGGCAAAGCTTCAACGCATGCCGAAGGCGAAGAGTCTGGCCGGTCGAGTTGCCTTCGTCACTGGAGGTGCGGGCGGCATCGGTGCTGCTACCGCCGAAAAACTGTTGGGTGAAGGCGCCTGTGTGGTTTTAGCAGACATCGACACCGATGCGCTTGATCAGATTCGCGAACGCCTGGAATCATCCCATACCAGCGATCGCGTCCGCACTGTAGTCATGGATGTCACCGACGAGAACGCCGTTATAAAGGCAATCGACTCAGCAGTGATGGCCTATGGCGGTGTTGACATTCTGGTGTCGAATGCGGGCATCGCCTCTTCTGCGTCCATTGAGGAGACTTCGCTTGAGCTTTGGAACTTGAACATGTCGGTGCTATCGACCGGATACTTCCTCGTCTCTCGTGAAACATTCCGTATCCTGAAGCGACAGGATACAGGCGGGGCGATCGTGTTCGTGGCGTCCAAGAATGCCCTCGCCGCCTCCCCTGGTGCTGCAGCCTACTGCACGGCCAAGGCCAGTGAGGTGCATCTGGCTCGATGCCTGGCATTGGAAGGCGCGCCCAATGGTATTCGAGTTAACGTCGTCAATCCGGACGCGGTACTGCGTGGTTCCAAGATCTGGAGCGGCGACTGGCTGAAGGAACGTGCAGACGCTTACGGCAAGGAGACAGACGATCTGGAAGCGCACTATCGAGAACGCTCATTGCTCAAGCGCTCGGTACTACCTGAAGACATTGCCGAGGCAACGTATTTCCTGGTCTGTGACGCGTCGGCCAAGTCTACCGGGAACATCATCAACGTCGATGCTGGAAACGTCCAGTCGTTTACTCGCTGATTGCGTCTACATCATCCCAGACACGGGATTGGCAGTTTGACTGCTAATCCCGTTGGCAAATTTTCCCATTGTTAGCCCACCTCAGGAAATAACTGACATGAATCGAATCGAGCCTGAAATCATTGAGCACCACAACGCCGAGCGCCGCTCGAACCGCGAAGCTGACTACAACGCTCTGACTGAGCGCCTTGCCCGAGACGGCATTGACGCAGAAGCATTAATAACCAGGCTTCAAGGCTTCGGTGTCGCCGTTCCCTCCTGGGGTGTCGGCTCTGGTGGAACCCGCTTTGCCCGCTTTCCAGGTGCAGGAGAACCGCGGAACGTGTTTGACAAACTCGATGACTGCGCCGTGATCAATGCTCTATCGCAGGCAACACCAACGGTGTCGTTGCACATTCCCTGGGATGACGAGGATCCGAACGAGCTACGCGAGCGTGCCTCGAAGTTGGGGCTCGGCTTCGACGCCATCAACAGTAACACCTTCCAGGACCAGGCGGATCAGTCCCACTCATACAAGTTCGGATCGCTCTCGCATGTGGATCCTGCAACTCGCGCACAAGCCATCGAGCACAACCTGCATTGTATCGAAGTAGGCAAGGCCATTGGTTCGCAGGCATTGACGGTCTGGGTAGGCGATGGGTCGAACTTTCCTGGCCAGACAAACATGACTGCACAGTTGGATCGATACCTGGAAGCTGCGCATCAGATCTACCAGGCTATTCCTGAGAACTGGAGACTGTTTACAGAACACAAGATATACGAGCCGGCATTTTATTCAACGGTCGTGCAAGACTGGGGAACAAGCTATTTGATAGCCACCGAACTCGGTGAGAGAGCGCAGTGCCTCGTCGATCTTGGCCATCATGCGCCGAGCGTCAACATCGAAATGATCGTCGCCCGCCTGGCCCGATTTGGCAAGCTTGGCGGATTCCACTTCAATGATTCGAAGTATGGCGACGACGATCTGGATACCGGTTCGATTGACCCCTATCGACTGTTTCTGGTCTTCGAGCAACTGGTTGACGCTGAGACCCGCTCGGCAAGTGGCAAATCAGGTGTTTTCAATCCAGCCTACATGCTTGACCAGTCTCATAACGTTACCGATCCTATCGAGAGCCTCATGAGCAGTGCCGCCGAAGTTCAGCGTGCACAAGTGCAAGCCTGGCTCGTTGATCGAGAGGCACTCGCTGGATACCAAGACGCTAACGACGCCCTTATGGCAAGCGAGACTCTTAAACGCGCTTTCCGCACCGACGTCGAGCCATTACTTCGCGAAGCCCGAGTGCGGGCGGGCGGAGCCGACGAGCCGGTCGCAGCATTCCGTCAGTCTGGCTATCGTGAGCTCGTGGCGAAAGAGCGTCCGGCAAGCAGCGGAGCCGGTGGCGGCATCGTGTGACCCGCCAGGTAGGTTGTTTGAGAACCTGTGAACGGGGACATTCCAAGAGAACAGAAATGGTAGGTTGATAGATATCCAATATACGGACATATCGGACATTCGAGCTGTCTCGACAACTTTCTACAGTCTGTTCCAGCCCGACATGGCACCTCCTCTATTTTCGGTCATACTCGACCCCAGTGTTGCATAAAATTTCGGCCCAGAATCGCTTCGCTGCTTCTATAGCAGCATCTAAGTACCGGAGGCGGC